>Ga0114957_1003550_pt1 | contig 13982 bp, 8 predicted proteins | sample BantaG_FD_87175 | JGI IMG/M metagenome (GOLD analysis project Ga0114957, IMG submission 87175) | Marine algal microbial communities from Bantry Bay, Ireland - BantryBay_4 metaG | ecosystem: Host-associated > Algae > Red algae > Unclassified | place: Bantry Bay, Ireland | collected 2014-11-21 | reverse complement strand
TAGAAAATACACATGGAAAAAATCAGAAAGAAAATAATTCAAATTTGGGATAATGAAATTAGAGATGCACTTGGAAGGGGAGAAGTGATTCTCGAACAACAATTAAAAGCTGAAATGTACCATCAGCTCAGATTGAAATTTCCAAAATATAAAATTTGGACTACTCCAACATTGTATTTGAAAAAATATGATCTGGATAGAATAAAACCAGATTTAGTTATTTCTAATGACAAAGAAATATTAGCCATCATTCAATTAAAATTTAAACCTTGGGAATATCTGGACTACAAAGAAGATTTGCGCATCTTAACTGGATTAGATAAAGTGGGTAAATCGAAAAAAATCAAATTAGGTATGATTCCTTTTTCATCTATTTGGCAAGAACAAAAAACGAAGGAGGAGAATAATTTGAATTTCACCTTTACTGACGATTTATTGAAAGTGTTGGTTACTGGAAGTCGAGCAGGATGTCATTCTTTGGAATTGAAAAAAGAGGAAAAACCTAAACAAAACTTTTTACACCTCTTTGGGTATATTGAAAATGAAACAAGTCTATTTTTTGGAAATAGTTTTTATGGTAAAGAAAAAGAGGTAGAGTAAGAAATTATTCTTTCCCTCTTTGTTGAATGACCGCAGTTCGGCGAATATATTTTTCCCAAACTTCAACTGATTGCAATCCTGGAATTAAAAATTTATAATCCAATCGGAAACTTGGAACCACCGAAATAAATTCATCTTTAGCATTTCGAATGGCTAAATCAACTTCGACCTTTCCTGCACTAGTGGAAGCAAATTTTTCTAAAAATTTTTTATCCACTCCAACAATTTTGGCTTGCTCCATCAGAAAGCTAGTCGCTTCAATATTTTTCCCATCTTCAAAATAGGCATGAAAAATTCTTTTGGCAAATTCATATTTCAAAACAGGTTCAATCAACCAAGTTAGGCGATGAGCTTCCAAGCTATTCGGAATTCGTTCGATGTTTTTATAATTGATTTCAATCCCTTCGAGTTTAGCTTCATCTCGAAGACTTCTACCCATTCCCGGTTTTGATGTTTTGGAAAAAATTACTTTGTCAACTCCTCCTTTTGGAATGGAAGGATACAACAAAAATGGAGATACCTGAATCTCCAAGTTGATTTCATCTTTCAATATTTCCTTCACTCGTTCTAGCCTAGCTTTTCCAATATAACACCAAGGGCAGATATAATCAGAGATAAATTCGAGATGAACAGTCTGTAATTTTTTCTCCAAAATTGATAATACTAGTTTAAAAAATAGAATACTTCTGAGAGTAAAGTTGTCATTTTTTGAGCAAATATTTGGCAAGTTTGGATAAACTTTTAAGTTTGTAAAAGATGTCACGCATCACAATTTAAATGGGCTTTGAAAAGTATTGCAAATTTAAGACTGGAAGGAAAACCATGAGCAGTAAGGAGCATCCAAGTGTTGCACTTCCTGGGCATATTGTTCCCCAAGGAATTTCAGCAGATTTGATTGCTTCGAAATATGGATTCAGTCGAAAAGATGTGGACGAATATGCTTACCACTCTCTAATAAAATGATGAATGCGGAAACAAATCTAAGATTCACTTTTTTAACAAAAAAAAATAACACAGCACCTCTGTGGTGAAAATCAATATTTTAAATTTAGCTTTTGAAGCAGGTACATAATCATAAATTTTAGAAGTGCGCAATTATAACACAACCCAATTTTTAATTCATTTCCAACTTATTGAAATTTAAAATATGAAAATAGCCAAACTTGCTTCCACCATTATGCTCGCTCGAGACTACGAAGGGCAATTGGAAGTTTTGCTTTTAAAAAGAAATAAAGCTTTAGCATTTGCTGCTGGACTTTGGGTTTTCCCTGGAGGAAAAATAGAAGCAGATGATATAGAACAAGGTGAAAATGATTTGGAAGCGGCAAAAATAGCGGCAGTTCGAGAAACCAGAGAAGAAGCTAATCTTGATGTCCAACGAGAGGAATTAATTTTTTTTAGTCATTGGACCACTCCAGTTATCGAACCTCGAAGATATGCGACCTGGTTTTTCTTTGGAGCTATAAAGGAAGAAATTTCAGAAGTTACTATTGATGATAGCGAAATCAAAGAGCATATTTGGTTGCATCCACAAGTCGCTTTAAACAAATTGCAAGAAGGGAAATTGGCGATGATGCCACCAACGATCATCAGTTTGCAACTCATCCGAAAATGTCTATCCGTAGCTGAGGCAAAAGAGAAAATACAAGAATTAGAACCTACTTTTATTCTACCAGTTTTGCAACCTAAAGATGGAAAAATGGTTTGCATGTACGAAGGCGATGCAGGTTATGATTCGGCGGATATAGAAAGAGTTGGAGCGAGGCATCGAATGGTTTTGGATTTAAAAAAAGGAGCATTTGATTTTGAATATAAAGATTGTGAGAATGTAAAACCAATCAATGGTGGAATGCATTTGTAGTTCAACACGAGTCAAGAATCAGGCTGGTCGCTTCGCTCTCGGTCAGAATTGTGAACATGAACTTACTATTGTAAGAAACGACTTTAGTCCTTGTATTCAACCTACCTACTTTCAGTAGATAGTGATTTAGTTGTCACTTTTCCAAAATCAAAAATTCTACTCTTCTATTTTTTTTTCTTCCTTCCTCCGTATCATTTGTTTCCACAGGTTGGTTTTCTCCCAAACCTTTAGATTGTAGTCGCTCCAATTCAATTCCTTTTTTTATTAAAAAATTCATAACAGTATGCGCACGTGAAGAGGAGAGCTTCAAATTATGCGTATCATTTCCACGATCATCGGTATGTCCATGAATAGCAATTTTGACATTTTTATTTTTTTGTAAAAAATCAAAAAGCTGATTCAGTTCAGTAAAAGAAGCAGGTTTTAAAATAGACTGATCAGAATCAAAAAAGATATTATTTAAAACGATAGGTTGATTTTTTTCAATTTTAGCAATCTCGAAAATTGGTTCTTCCTCTGGCACATCACCTTCTTGCCATACTCTCACATCGTCAATTAAATAATGAGCATAAGCGGGAATCCAAGAAGATCCTCGGAATTTCTTGAAGGATTCTATTTTTGTATTTTCATTGTTATAAAAATTTCCAATCGTCAAATAAATGAGTGGTTTGTCAGGAATAAATGTGCCTTCGATTTTTACCCATTCAAGGTTCTCTTGATTTATAATTTTTGATTGATTGACCTGTGGTTCTTTTTCAATATAGTCTTCCGTCTCTTTGTAGAATTTTTTTTGAGAAAAATAAAAACCAATATTGTTGGAAACTAATTTCGCTTGACGGTCTTTTTGAATCCAAAGTTCACAATAAGTTTTGATGCCTGGCTTGATCGTTTTTTTGAGTTTGACTTGAATATATTCTCGGAAAAAATCGGTGTTAGTATTTTTTAAAAAGGTCATAATCCCGGCAACATGATTCCCAGTTTTGGCAACATTACAATCTTTATAAACTTTTTCACAATCTCTTAAATAAGATTTAGGAATGATTCTTAAATCTGGCGTGGCATCGGAAGCTGCTTTCCAAAATTTCAAATTAGATTGGAAAGAGAGATACCCACTTTTATGTTCAAATTCAAAAGCATTTCTTTTTGGTCCACGCAGCGGTAAGTTTCCTACTTCTTCAAAGGAGTGATTTGGGACTAGGTTTTGAGAAAAAAGTAGGGGAGTGGAAATAAGAAATAACAGTATATTTACAAAAATGGATTTATGCATTTGTTTACTTTTATTGTTACCTCATTCTCGGTTCTTCTCCCAAAAGGAGAAGGATCGAGGATGAGGTAAATTGTTAGTTTTCTTTAAAAATAATTTCCAAAACTACTCTTCGATTCTCTAATTTCCCTTCTTCCGTAATGTTGGAAGCAATCGGTTTGCTTTCTCCCAACCCTTTTAATTCATAGATTATTTCTTCAGACAAAATCCTTTTCTTCAATTCATTCGCCAATGCTTCCGCCCGTTGCAAAGACAGTTGAGCATTATAATTAGCACTTCCTGAATTATCAGTATGACCAGAAATTTTTATTAATTTAATTTTTTTTAAATCAACTTTTGCAAGTGTCTTGTTACAAAAATCATCCAAAAAAGTTTTTGCTTTTGCATCTAACCGATAACTATTATGATCAAAGTTCAACACTTGATTGGAAATGACCAACTTAATATTTTTTTCTTTTTTGCTTTTCTTTTCGAGTGGAGTAATTGATTCGCTCGCATTTAATTTCCTGTAAAAAGAAGCATTAAATTGAAACCCATATCGATCAGGGAAACCTTGGTAATACCAAATTCTGATCGGATAATTTCCTGGAGCAAGAGCGATGGAATCTTCTTTCAAAAGCATTTGATGCGTTCCGTCATTATTGACAAGCAATTTTTCATCAATCCAAAGTAGCGAACCATCATCAGAATTTAAGCCGAATTTATACCAACCTTTCGTAGTGATTTCTACAGAAGAAGTCAAAATTAAAGCAAAGCCATATCGTTTATTTACACTCGGAAATAAGTTGACATCTTCTGTTTCTGGAATGTCAATTTCGTCCCATTCAAATTCAGTAATGACTGGGTACTTTTCATATTTCGGATGATATTTTAAATTATATCTTTCTTTATAAGGAATTTCGTAAGCAGTTCCTTTGAATGTATCAAAAGTGGGATCTAAATTATTTTGGGAAAAAAGGGAAATGGGAAAAGACAAAGAGATAAAAAATAAAAGAGAAAAAAGCTTCATAATTTTTTTCTCAAATAACGGCAAGTTCAAAAAAAGTAACGCTGTAGGGGCAATCCCTTGTGGTTGCCCTCCCCACGGGGATTTCTACCACGGGGATTTCTACCACGGGGATTTTACCATTGGGGATTTTTACCAAATAAAATATTAAATATATTGATCCCGTTGTGCAGGGCAACCACAAGGGATTGCCCCTACACCTTCCCCAATTCCTCCGCCCGATCAAAAGCTGCTTGCGCACCAATAATAATATCTTCACTCAATTTTTTATCATGATAAGCAGCCATTGCCGCTTCCGTTGTTCCACCTTTGGAAGAAACTTTGGCAATCCATTCTTGGCAAGAGAAATTATTTTTATTGTACAAATCAACCGCACCTTTAAAAGTCTGACTCACCAAAAGTTCCGCCTCTGATTCATTAAAACCCATCCCTTTGGCAGCCTTCATCATCGCATCCATAAAATAAAAAACATACGCTGGACCACTTCCAGAAATGGCAGTCGAAGCATCTATCGCTTTTTCATTTTCGACATAAATAGTTTTGCCCGTCGTATTGAGCAGATTTTGTACCATGACTAATTCAATTCGAGTCACTTCATTGGAAGAAGTAAAAGCAGTCATTCCCATTCCAATTTGAGCAGGCAAATTAGGCATAGCTCTAATCACTTTTTTTACGCCGAGTGCGTCACAAATAGTTTTGATTTTTACACCAGCCATGATAGAGAGAAAAACCTGTTGACTATCCGCAAGTGGTTTCAAAGTTTCAAACAATATATTTGCATCTTGTGGTTTGACTGCAAAAATGATCAAATCTGCTTTGGAAAAACAATCTTCTGGTGAGCCATAAACGGTACCAATATCTTTTTTTGAAAGGATCGCAGCTTTCTCTGACGACTTCTCTAAAATCATCATATTTTCCTTGCTGGTAATATGACTTCTCAAAAAACTTTGGGCATAAGTTAAACCCATATTTCCTCCACCAATAACTAAAATTTTCATTTAAACGTGATTTTGATTTTTGAAAAAACATGCTCTAAAATTCTGTCAAAAACTAGATTTAATATTGCTGATATTTATAAACGTAAGAACTGCAAATAACGTTTCTTTTCCTAAATCTTTTCCTAATCTTTTCGTCTATATTTTAGGGAATTACAATCGCCCGATTTAGCTTATATTTCAGTTTAAAATAAAGTCAATAAAAGCCATCAAAGTTTTCTTTCAAAAGAGGGGAAAAGTTTTAGTTTTACTTTTGACTTTTCGATCCGTTTTTTTCCATTAAAAAAAAATAGAATCTTCTAAATTCATTAGATAAAATTAATCATGATTAACTTTGTCTAGGAATCTAGAGGAAATCGAATTAAACAGTATTTATATTAAATGCAATTGATATATGGAGATCGTAAAATGTCTAAGGTTCAACGTCTAGCGGATAAAGTCAAATATTACAAGCAATAATTTACATTCACTAAATTCAATTTTCTAGTTATAAAAAATGTCGATTTTCATTTTAATTTTTTAAATTAGCCAAAACAATAGAATTCAATTACCCTATTTTTTTATTAAAACAGAACTATGAGTTTAAGAACCATTTTATTACTAATTTTCACCTTGCTCTATTTCATCGTGGGGCATTGGTTTTACACCCAAAAAATTGTAGGGATTTGCAGCGGTGATCCGAGTATCACAACTGTTGTTCCGACTGTAGATGACCCACCTGATAATAACCTAACTGGCGATAGTCAAGTTGATGATAACTTAGCCAACGATGACCTTTCAACAAATGGTCTTGCTGGGACTGGAACTGATGCTAATTCAGACAACGGCTTGCCTATGTTTAATTGGTCGGATCAAACTCCAATAACTTCAGAAAAATTTGAAGCTTATCGAATTGGAATATTGGATGGATTGGAAGATGACAAAGATCTAGAAATCACGGGGTATTATTTTGCAGAGGAAGAAATTCCTGAAGGCTTCGAAAACATGGGAATGGCTCGAGCTGATGAATTGAGAAAATTGTTTACAGATTTTATTGATGAAGATCGAATCATCATCAACAGCAAGTTGGTAGATGATATAGAAGATGCAGAAGATAATCCTTTCGAGTCTTCCGAATTCAATTGGGTGGCCAGATCAAGAGTAGATGATACGACCATTCGATCATTTGATGTAAATAATATCACCATCAATTTTCCTTTCAATTCCTCGGAAAAAGAGGAGAATAAAGAGATAGATGATTATCTCCCTGAGTTGGCAGAATATCTGATTCGGACAGGTAAATCTGCTCACATCGATGGACATACAGATAGTACTGGTGATTCTGCGTATAATTATGATTTGGGATTGCAGCGAGCTATTAAAATTCAAAACTTGTTGGTGAAATTTGGTGCAGATGCAGACAAAATAACCATTGACTCAAAAGGAGAACGATATCCAATTGCTTCAAATCGAACTAAGGAAGGGGAACATAAAAATAGGAGAGTGGAGATTACTTTGAAGTAATGCATAACAATGTGTTTAAGTGTTAATGTTCTGTATGTCTATATGTTGACGAGAGCATTAAAGTGCCTAAACAAATATGCATTCAAACAAAACATACATTTAATTTTATCATTTAAGTTAAAAATAAAACAATGACTTTATCAATATATTTAGGAATCTTTGATTGGTGTACAGACTGTTCTTGGTGGTTGCTTCCACTTTTATTTGGAGCATGGATTTTAGGTTGGTTATTATGGGGTTTGACAAAAGGCAGTCGATACAAATCAGAAATTAACGGACTACAAGGTGATATTAAAAATTGGAAAAAGAGATTCACCGCAACGGAATCTGACTTGGCACAAGCCAAATATGATCGAGAAAAAATAAGTGCCGAATATGCTACAACAAAATCGAAATTGGCAGATTCTACTTTTCGCTACGGAGCATTGGAAAAAAAGTATAAACAAATCGAATCAAATAATGTAGGCAATGATGTGGATGTTTCGAAATGGGAAAATCATATCGTTGATTTAGAAGGGCAATTGGAATTGTCTCGGAATACTAACTTCAAATTGCAGGATGATTATTCTGCTTTAAAAAGTAAGTTTACAGAAATGCAATCTCAGTTAGATTCTAATGACGCTGAAACTGCTGAAAATAATTCTGATGAATATATTCAAGCCTTGGACGATCAGCAAACTCGTATTTTAGATTTGGAAAGGAAACTGGCTTTGTCCTACGAGGCAAATACTAAAATGGAAGTGGATTATGCTCATCTAAAAACTAACTATGGAGATCTGGAAATGAATCTTCATGGCGGTGCTGGTGTCAATACAGAAGATTTTTCAGTAGAAAGAGAAGGGCTACAAGCTCGAATTACAGAATTGGAAATGATGCTAGCTTCTCGATCTACGGAGGGGGAATCTGAACCAGGCGAAGGAAAGAAAAAGAAAAATAAGAAGAAAAAAGGCAAAGGGAAAAAAGAAAATAAATATAACGAAAAGCAAGGTTCTGGTGGAGAAAACGCAAGTTACGGTTTGGCTTTTGAGGATAGTAACTTACAAATCGTTGAAGGCATCGGACCAAAAATAGAAGGAATCTTAAAAGCTGGCGGCGTGAATACTTGGAAAGATTTATCTGAAACGAGTACGTCTAAATTAAGAGAAATTTTGGAAGCAGCTGGTCCTCGATATAAAATGCATGATCCATCTACTTGGACACAGCAAGGGGATTTAGCTAATAGAGGAGATTGGGATAAATTGTTGTCTTTGCAAAAAGTACTAGGAAGTACTGATGGAAAAGAAAGTGATTCGAAAGCGGAAAAATTATATTTTAAAGCGATAGGTTTTGCTAAGGTAAAGCAAGATGACCATAAAGTTATCGAAGGCATCGGACCAAAAATTGAAAGTTTGTTGCAAGCTGGAGGGATCAAAACTTGGAAAGAATTGTCAGAATCGAATCCAGAAGATATTCAAGTAATTTTGGATGCTGCTGGTTCTCGTTTCAAATTAGCCAATCCAGGTACTTGGCCAAAGCAAGCAAAAATGGCAAATGATGGAGATTGGTCTGGACTGAAAAATTATCAAGATAATTTAAAAGGAGGGAAAGAATAATTTCTTTCATATACGGATAAGGTTTAGATTGCCTGCATTTTTAATTTTAAAAGTGCAGGCAATTTTTTTAGATAAAATTCTTTTTCACTAACCATTATGGTAGTTAATTCCTCATCAAACTATTAGACAAGGTATGCCTTGTTTCTACTTTTGACCTAGTGGTGATCCCATAATTAACTGCCTATTAAAGTGAGGCTATTTTTTCGTAAGACAAGGCATGAAGAAGAAAGATAGCCTTTGCTCCCTGACTGATGAATAACGAAGTATTAGGGAAAAAAAGACCAGTTTAATAGGTAGGTAATTATGGGATGCACCACTAGCTATTTCCCAGATTTTATCTAATTCAAATCATTGTTAATAACCCAAATTTCTTAGGCATCATCTTTGCATTTTCTTAATATATTTCTTGATGAAAATGGATACTCTTCCCCCTGAAGAAACTTAAAAACCCCCTTTCCAAAATTCATTTTCACAAAAAAATCCCCCAGTTTAGATTTACCTAATTAATTTAATTGTTCTTAACTAACTGTAAATCAGTTGATTATCAAGTTTTAAAGCCAATGATTTTTTTCAAAATCTAAACGACCTATTCACATCAACATACCATACCACATAATCTTCAATTTAGATTTTTCAAAACCTTAAAGGCAAAAGCTTACAACTTTTGGTTTAGGATTTCCTAAAATATAATTTATATGTATTTAAGAAAACTACTTATTTTGATGTCATTGATGGGCTTATTTTTATCAGAAAATAGAGCTCAGGTGAATGCAGATTTTTCGGCAAATATCACAGAAGGTTGTGGGACTTTGGCGGTTTCATTTTCTGATTTGTCAACTTCGAGCAATGGAACGATTACCGATTGGAGTTGGGATTTGGGAGGAGTTGCGGTGAGTACGCAGCAAGCTGGTCGGATTTTTCCAGAAGGATTTTTTGAAATTTGTTTGACTGTAACGAACAGCAATGGAGAATCTGATACAGAATGTAAAATAGAATATATCAAAGTTTACCAAATTCCAACGGCAGATTTCACCGCTGATAATACTGGTGGATGTGCACCGCTGGAAGTAGTTTTTGAAGATTTGTCGAGTTCGCCAGATGGAGCGATTACAGAATGGATTTGGGGAATTGGTGGAAGCCAAGGAGTAATTGTTGATGATGGTACGATGACTTCGATTGAAAATATTTATAATATTTCAGATGGTTATGATATTAGTTTGACGATTACAAATGAAAATGGTTGTATGGGAACGGTGACTAAAAATGATTTTATTGAGGTATCGCCAGCAGCAGATATTCAAATTTCTTCAGATGGTCAATTTCAATGTTCACCACCATTTAACGTGACCTTTTCTAATCAGAATATAGAACCAAATATTGAGTACACTTGGAATTTTGGAAATGGTGCAACATATATCGGAGTCAATCCACCTGTGGTAACTTATCAAAATCCAGGTTCATTTGATGTAACTATTATGGGAGTAGATGCGATAACAGGTTGTACGGAAACATTAGTTTTAGAAAATTATATTTCTGTTGGTTATTCTCTTGATTTCACTTTTGACCAAACAGAAATCTGTGCAGGTTCGCCAGTAAATTTTCAAGATATTTCAGGTTCGAGTGCAGATAATGTGATGTGGGATTTTGGTGATGGAGGAATTTCTGATGATCCTAATCCAACTTATACTTTTGAAACACCAGGTTGTTTTACTGTTTCTTTGACTCGATTTGAGAATGGATGTTCGACCACCGTTCCTTCAGATATTTGTATTCAAGTGAATGAATCACCAACTGCTTCTTATACTGCCAATAATGATATAGGATGTACACTTCCACATACTTCAAACTTTGTTGGGACGGCTCCAAGTGCCACTACCTATTTTTGGGAATTTGGAGAAAATGGAATAGCAGGAACTTCAAGTGATGAGAATCCAAGTGTTACTTTTACAGAATTTGGAATTTACCCAATATACTTGACTGTATCAGATGCGGGAGGATGTTCAAATACAATAGTGGTCGATACGATAGAAATTATTGAATTAAATGCAGCTGTTTCTGCTGATGAAATAAAAGGATGTACACCCTTGACTTTTAATTTGACCGATGCTGCGACCACCGTTGCTCCAATCACAGAATGGTATTGGGAAATAGAAACCCCAAGTGGTGTGTTGACCTCGACAGATTCCAATCCGTCATTTACGATTTCAGATACGGGATGTTATGATATTATGTTGATAGTAGTCAATGAGTTAGGATGTACCGATACTTCCATAATTAATGAAAAAGTTTGTGTTGGTATGCAGCCACAAGTGAATTTTGAGGCAACTCCAACTTATGCCTGTATTAATGAAAGTGTCGTATTTACCAATTTATCTAGCTCTTATGCGGACGAATGGTTTTGGTCTTTTGGAGATAGTATTTATTCCTTTAATGAATATCCAACTCATGAATATGTTGATACAGGTATGTTTAATGTGAGTTTGGCAGTCTTCCATTATGGTTGTGGCAATCAGTTGGACAAAGAAAATTTTATTCAAACACTTGGCCCAAGGGCAACATTTGAAATTGAAAAAGAATGTAATGATCCATATGATCTTCAATTCAATAATACTTCGATTGGAGAAGAAACAATCATTTGGGACTTTGGAGATTTGACGACGACCAATGATACTTCAACTTTGGATATGACTTCTTATACTTTTCCAGATACAGGAACTTATCTAATTACTTTGGCAACTTATAATTCTGTAACTGGCTGTGCTGATACGAGTGAAGTGGTTTATTATATTACAGAACCAAAAGCAGAATTTTCATTTGATACGACACAAGGATGTGCGCCTTTGACACTATTAGTTGAGAATAATTCTGCGTTTGGAGATACTTATTCTTGGACTTCAGGAAGTGCGACTATCTCTGATGCATTAAGTTCAAATCCAGAAATTGTTTTTGAAACGCCAGGAACTTATGATGATATTCAATTAATCATTACTGATATCAATGGTTGTGAAGATTCTTTGAGTTTTGCTGGAGAAATAAAAGTGAATGGAATAACTGTTGACTTTGGAGCAACACCACCATTTGGTTGTAACCCATTGGAGGTAGATTTTTTGGAAAATAGTACGAGTCTTTATGGGAATGTGATCTCATGGGATTGGGATATTGGAAATGGATATATTATTTCTGATTTGCAGAATCCTAGTTTTACTTTTGATTCTGTTGCAACTTACCCAGTTACGTTGACTGTAACCGATGATTGGAATTGTCAAAATAGTTTAGAAATTCCAGATGCGGTGAGTGTGACTCAACCATTAGCAAAGTTCAAAGGAGACACGTTGGGTTGTACGATTTCTACAATTAAATTTTTAAATCAATCGCATGGGACAGGTTTGACTTACGAGTGGACATTTGGAGATGGAGGAACTTCTACAAACAAAAATCCAGTTCATGATTATTTGACAGAAGGAGTTTATACGGTTTGTTTGATCGTAACAGATGCGAATGGATGTACTGATTCTTATTGCTTAGATGATTATGTAGTCATTGCAAATCCTGTGGCGAATTTTTCCTCAGATAATTCCTCCGCTTCTTGTCCACCTTTGATTGTAAGTTTTGAAAATCTATCTCAAAATGCTAATAGCTATGAATGGAATTTTGGAAATGGAAGTGGATCTTCTAATTTAGAAAATCCACCTCATGTATATACTGTGCCAGGCGTTTTTGATGTCACCTTGATTGCGATGTCCAATGATGTTTGTCGAGATACTTTAGTCTTGGAAAATTTTATTTCTCTAGATGGGCCACAAGGTTCGTTTACTTTTGAGATGGATAATCCATGTATTCCTACCGAGGTAAATTTCTTTGCAACGTCAAATGATTTTTACACATACATATGGGATTATGGAGATGGCGTTTTGGATACAAGTGGATACAAAATGGCAGATACCGTTTCTCATTATTATACTCAAAATTATGACTTTGTACCAACGTTAATTTTGATTGACGATCAAGGTTGTATTCGTCCAATTGCACCGCCAGATACGATTGCGTTGGTTGCATTGGATGCAGAATTTGCAGCAAGTGAAACTGACTTATGTAATGATAATTCACCTGTTACTTTTACTAATATATCCAATTCAACTAATCCAATCATTGGAGTGGAGTGGTTTTTTGAAGGTGGAAATCCAGCGACTTCAACTGATATGGAACCACAAGTTTTATACAATATGCCTGGAGTTTTTGAGGTGACAATGATTGTTGATAATGGTTCATGTAAAGATACTTTGGTGAAAACGGATTACATATCTGTAGGTGAAGTTCCTGTGGCAGATTTTGCGATGTCGTCAGAGGAAGGCTGTGCACCATTGCTAGTTTCCTTTACAGATGCCTCGACGATTTCAACAGGTTTAATTGAAAAATGGGATTGGTCTTTTTCTCCAACTAGTCCTCTGTTAAGTTCAAATTTGCAAAATCCAGATCATACATTTATGGTTGGCGAGGATGCACCTGTTCAATTGAGAATAACGAGTAATGCAGGTTGCATGGATTCTATTTCAAAAATAATTATTGTATATCCTATTATTGAATTGGAAGTTTCAGCAGATACAACAATCTGTCAAGGAGAGGAAGCTAACTTGCTTGCTTCGATTTTGTCAGACACCACAGGAGTGAGTTTTTATTGGGAAAATGATCCCACGCTAAGTTGTACAGATTGTTTAAATCCTACGGTAAATCCTATGGATACGACAACTTATACCTTCGTTGCCATTAGTGCTGAAAATTGTATGTTTTCCAAAAATGTAACTGTGAATGTTCGAGCTGAAGCTGTTCCGATAGTGACTATTTCCAATGACACAACCATCTGTGCAAATGATGTGACACAAATTTTTGCAAGTGGAGGAGATAATTTAGCGGGTTATGATTGGGATGCTTCGGCGTTGGGATTGACTTGTTATAATTCTTGTAACAATCCAATTGCAAGTCCAGCTCTAAATACAACATATACAGTTACCGTTACAAATAATTCAGGTTGTTCGAGTACTGCTTCGACAACAGTTTCAGTTTTTTATGAGTTCCAAAATCTGTTGGGAGAAGACCGAACGATTTGCGAAGGTGATACTGCACATCTTCAAATACTGAATGGAAATAATCCTTTTTGGATTTC
>Ga0114957_1003548_pt1 | contig 13983 bp, 11 predicted proteins | sample BantaG_FD_87175 | JGI IMG/M metagenome (GOLD analysis project Ga0114957, IMG submission 87175) | Marine algal microbial communities from Bantry Bay, Ireland - BantryBay_4 metaG | ecosystem: Host-associated > Algae > Red algae > Unclassified | place: Bantry Bay, Ireland | collected 2014-11-21 | reverse complement strand
GACCGATAGCATAGGAAACGTAATCATCAAAAAGCCTGCGAGTGCAGGGATGGAGCATAGGCAGACTATCGTTATGCAAAGCCACTTGGACATGGTTCATCAGAAAAATTCTGACATGGATTTTAATTTTGATACAGAAGGCATCAAGATGCTCATAGAAGAAGATTGGGTTCGCGCAGATGGAACCACGCTAGGTGCAGACAATGGCATCGGAGTAGCGACCATAATGGCCGTGCTGGCAGCAACAGACATAGAGCATCCTGCGATAGAAGCACTATTTACAATAGATGAAGAGACAGGAATGACAGGTGCCCTCGGCCTCAAGGGTGGCCTGCTCACTGGAACAATCTTACTTAATCTGGATACAGAAGATGATAATGAGCTGACAATAGGTTGTGCTGGCGGCGTGGACTTGACTGCCAAGGGTATGTTCAGTGAGATAACAGTACCCTCAGATCATATTTCCTACAAAGTGATGATAAAAGGACTATCCGGTGGTCATTCTGGAATGGACATCCATAAGGGTCTGGGTAACGCCAATAAACTCATGAATCGTTTTCTGCTGGAACTTTCCAAGGATACGAATCCGATGATCTCTACCATAGATGGCGGTGGCTTGCGGAATGCCATTCCAAGAGAATCTTATTGCATACTTTCCATAGCTTCTCCAGAAACCGTAAAATTAAAATCCAAAGTACAAGAGTTCCAAAAAATATTAATAGCTGAATACGGAACAACTGATCCCGATGCGTCCATACAGCTTGACACTATCGACAAAGTTAAAACTTGTGGAACGCCTGACCTTGTAATGCAATTTCTGCGGGCTGTATATGCTTGCCCCAATGGTATCTATAGAATGAGCCCTGACATTAATGACCTCGTACAGACTTCTAATAACGTCGCAAGAGTCAAATTAGATCAAGGCCGGTACGAAGTGCTTTGTCTTACCAGAAGTTCTGTAGATTCTGAAAAGCAAGACCTCGAAAATGCCATTAAGTCCACCTTCCAGCTTATCGGTGCTGAAGTGGAGACTAGTGGCTCCTACCCCGGCTGGACACAGAAACCCTCTGCGCCCATTATCCAACTCATGAGCAACATCTACCAAAATATGTTCAAAGAAAAACCACAGGTCAATGCTTGTCATGCAGGATTGGAATGTGGCATCATCGGGACTAATTATCCTGATATGGATATGATTTCCTTCGGACCAAACATCCGAGGAGCGCATAGCCCAGACGAAAAGGTGCAGATCAGTTCTGTTCAGAAATATTGGAAGTATCTGATGGAGGTACTGAAGAATATTCCTGAGAAGTAAAGCTCAGAAAAATGAAGCTCTTCAGGATATATTCATGTGGTTGCTTTTTGTCCTAGTAACTCCGATACTATACAATATCATAGCTTATGCCTTAGAAATGGTTACCGTAGATTGTAAGGAAAGCACAGTAGCAGATAAGACCATACATCCAAGCACTAATGGCATCCATCTTGATATCGTACTGCCGAGAGACACAGGCCTTCTGGGTTTAGAAATGGATATGCGATGTCTCTCACAAATTCTTTTGAATGCCCTAGTGTTTTACAAGTTTCCCATCTGACACTGTAGCGCCATTGTGTTCAATTCTATAAAAATACATTCCAACGCATTCATTTGACAACTCTATAGATTGCCTATTTTCATTCAGTTGAATTTTCTGAACCAATTTGCCAGAGGTACTAAAAATTTTTAAAGTGCTCGGCAAATAAGCATCCTTCTTTATTTCAATACTTAGAATATCACTCAATGGATTTGGGTACATTAACACAGTTCCTTCTGCATTTAATTCAACTGCTGATGAAGTTGTTTCAAGAAAATCTTTGCCTACGGTGTGCAATACTGTATTGGTGATCACAGGTTCATTAAAGTCAAAATAGATTGCTGCCCGATTTGTAATTTCAGATTCTAACGCCACATCAGACAATTGATCGATCTGAAATTCAAAAAATCCATTGGACGCTGGTTCATTGGTTGTGCTATCCGGTAACAAGATATTAGGATAATGCAACCTTAACACCTTACCTGTGAGTGTTAGTTCGTAATTATGGCTGGAGGCGATTGGCTGTAAAGTCCTTAAGTTCAAATGTTCAGAGAGTGTATCAATAAGCACTACAGTAAATGCTGTGTCTGATCCTGTATTTTGGAACCTTATCTTGTATTTAAGAGAGACGTTTTGATCAATATAATGTTTTGGACCATAACCAGAGATATTTGCTGCTTTATCATTGGGATCATAAGAACCTATAATTTCTGTACAATCTTCATCGTATTGCCCTCCATAATCAGCAGTAGGATAGAAATTTATAAATCCAAGTGAAGAAGTTTCATTTTCGGAAACACAGCTTTCAATTCCAGCAGCTGGTAAAGTCATGTGAGTATCATAGTTGATTCGGTCAGATTGTACACGATAGGTAGATCCATCAGCTGGGTAATTAAATGAAATTTCCTCCCCAGCAAGAAGTGAATATGTTCCTTCTTCTATTTGTTTGTCATCTTTAATGATAGTATAGTTCAACGACTCAGGCATATCGTCGTTTCCTAAGTTCTTTAAGTATAATTGTACCTCCTCGTTGGCTTGACAATTTGCCTCTGCCCGGACATCTACATCCGCCCACAGACCAGTATTTAAACATCTGCTTATTGGGAATATTTCAGCAGTACTGCATAAGCTTTGACCAAGCACTGTTATATCACACAGCACTTCTACTGTGATTATGATTGATCCACATTCCATTATCTCTAAAGTTCCAAGCTCGAATCTGTATGCATTATCAGCTTCCTCTGTAAATATTTCTGAAGCTGAATTCAAAGCCAGATGCTCATCAAGAGTGACTATGATATAGCTATCTTCTTGTTCGACAGATCCCTGGTTGCAATAATTTATATAATAATTATTATTGTCGAAGCAACGTCTAAGTCTAGCGGTGCTCATTTCAACTGTCAAATCAGGGCAAAGCTCGACAGCGCTGAATTGGAAATCTTGTTCAGTGGTTGTGTCTTCCACCACGGAGACTTCCACCGCTGGGCAGGCCTCCCAAATATCCGAACCAGGAATGACAGAAACCTCATAATCACCTTCTGGTAAACCAAAAAGGTATTCACCCTGCGCATCAGAGAATGTAGTCCTCGATTGCCCCATACTTTCCACCTGTACTTTTACCTGATTCCCTCGTTGTTCATCATCCTCATATATGCAGTTGTCATTACTATCAATAGAAACTTTTCCTTTTAAAATTGCTCCCTGCATTGGATCAGGACTGAGACTGACAACAATTGTTTCACCTAAAAGCAACTCTGCAGACAGAGGATTACCTAGACTCGACGGCAGATGGATCACAGGAATGGTGACCTGAAATCCTGACATACCACCTGACATTTCAGTAATCACATCATCAGTATTATTGATTATCAATCCTAGAGCGCCTTGCTCTTGAGCTACGATTGCCTTTTGAGAAAATTCACACAATCCTCTTCCGACAAAAACAAATTTTCCTGTGTAGTCTGTCCCCATAGCTTCACATCCCACTCTTTGTCCGTCTACATCAGGTTCAGCATAAACCAATTCACCAGCAATGACATTCAGGACTTGGCCACTCCATCCCCACAAATCATCACCAATATTTCCAAATTGGCTATTATCCCAACTACCACTAACTTGAAATGGTGTAAGTACGTTGAAATAATAAGGTGAATTTTGTGCTTGTATGTTTGGTGCCAATGAACACGAAATCAGGAAAATGTACAAGTATTTCATAGGAAGTTCTTTTTATAACTTGATGTAGTGTGAAGAGATAATGAATTTCTCAAGTTTAAGTTACTCAAAATATTCGAGATTCTACATTCATCTGCAATAAGCTTGAAATTTCCTAATTCGATATTTTTTGAATTTTATCGATTCTTATTCTCGCCCTGCCTCTAGCATATCGGTGATTTGCGGTGTGGCGGCCTTAAATCCTATTATTCTATCAATCCAAATCAAGTTAGGTTGACTAGACTGTGATGATCACATATTGTGAGTAGTTACTCTTCTAATAACTTGAACTCTTATTGGCCATACTCTCTTAGATCATATCCCTTTTGACCTTTTGAGTCCAAAATTGAAGTTTAGTTCCAGTTGATTTTTTAATTATCGCTCTTAGGAATCCTTCCTTACAGGTTTTGGGGCAATTGTCAATTATAGTTCTAACTGAATCACCATATGAATAGATTGCATCTGTTTTTGAGAAATTCAATTCAAATAGAAGCCTGCCGAATTAATTCCTACTTTTTGTTTACATTGAATAAACTTTGAAAAAATTCGTTTTTTGGCTCGAACTTTTTTACGTGAATGGTTCCCAATCTTGTTTAAAAGATCAATATTTTTTGTGAGTGAAATCGGGTTTGGCTTTCTCCATTCTATTTTTTCCAAAGACAAAATGCAACACCATAAAACACTCCAGTTAAGTTTGCTCATCCCATTCATTTTTGCTAACTGTCGGTTCATCTGACGAATTTTAAAAAATTAATGTTTCAATAAAAATTTTATATAGGTCTTTCGATAATCTTAAATTAATTACTCATTACATCTAAATACTACTGCCTAATCTTCTCACTAATCGTCATAGCCACCCTCTATATCCCCGCCACAGACATCGCACCAGTAATCTCTCCACGGATCACCATCTCCACCACCTCCGCAAAAGGCAATTTCTTAAGCAGCAACTCTTCTGTGTCTTCCGGTTCTGAATCTCCTTGCTCCAAGCCCCTCGCCACGTAGATCAGCGCCTTTTCATCGCTCACAGAATTTGATGTATGCAGCATTAATACCTATTTCCAACTTTCTGCAATAAGACCATTCTCTTCCTTGAGTTCTCGCTTAGCCGCTCTCAAGGGCTCTTCTCCCATAGGATAGCCTCCTTGAGCTATCTCCCAGCTATATTGATCCAGGGTTTATATTGGCCTACGAGCCAAGTGTAGTTGTTCTCATCCAATGGAATAATCCCTACATCCAAGTTATTGAAATGTACACTACCAACTACCATATATACCGTCCGTTAATCCAGGCCTGATGACCTCATTGTGCCCCACTGAGATCCAAGGATTAAAGTAGACTTCCTTGGTACTTAAAAAAATTTCAGGGGTCATAATTTTTAGTTGCCTGTCCTGACATAGGTGTATAAAATGAAAAAGCCTGACCCGGTTTCCCGAATCAGGCTTTTTTGTGGTGGGTGATGAGAGACTCGAACTCCCGACCCCCTCGGTGTAAGCGAGGTGCTCTGAACCAACTGAGCTAATCACCCATTCAAATATGTTGCTTTGCTTTTAAAGCGAGCGCAAATATAGGCGCACCCCTAACAGGATGCAAATAATAAGCCAAAATAAAGGCTGCTCCTACTGACTATTTAGCACCATACTGCAACAACAAGTTATCGTGCATTTACTTTGCACACATATTCCTAAGTTTACATGTATATGGCAATCAAAAGTGAATTGTCGGTATAGTCGACAATATTTTGTCATTTATGTTGGAAATTATGGACAAATGGCGAGCTTAATAGGTGCCTAAAACGTACTTTTAAGGCCTAAGGTCCAATCCGGCATTTCTTTAGCCAAGCGACTCATCTTACATATAGTATTATAGAGGGGGATGAATCGGATTATTAATACACTTTTAGAAATTAAAATATTATGGATACCAAAGAGAAAGAAGCTAAACTCAAAGCGCTTAATCTCGCTGTAGATAAGCTGGAAAAGACCTATGGCAAAGGAGCTGTCATGAAACTAGGTGACAAGCAAGTGGTGAATGTTGAGACCATCTCCACTGGCTCACTAGGACTGGACATCGCTCTAGGAACAGGAGGCTTACCCAAAGGAAGAGTCGTAGAAATCTATGGACCTGAATCTTCTGGTAAGACAACCCTGGCTATACACTGCATCGCTGAGTGCCAAAAAACTGGAGGCATAGCAGCTATCATTGATGCTGAGCATGCCTTTGACAAGTCCTATGCTGAAGCGCTGGGAGTGGATACGGAAAACCTATTGATCTCTCAGCCAGACAATGGTGAGCAAGCACTTGAGATTGCAGAACACTTGATCAGGTCAGGTGCCATAGACATCATCGTCATCGATTCAGTGGCAGCCCTGACGCCTAGAGCAGAAATAGAGGGTGAAATGGGAGATTCCAAGATGGGTCTTCAAGCCAGGCTCATGTCACAAGCACTCAGAAAGTTGACAGGTGCTATCGGTCGTACAGGCTGTTGCTGCATCTTCATCAACCAACTCAGAGAGAAGATCGGTGTGATGTTCGGTAATCCTGAGACGACAACTGGTGGTAATGCCTTGAAGTTTTATGCTTCTGTAAGATTGGACATCAGAAAGTCAGGAAGTATCATCAAAGATAAAGAAGGCATTATGATCGCCAGCCCTACCAAGGTCAAGGTTGTCAAAAACAAACTGGCTCCTCCATTCAGAACTACCATGTTTGATCTAGTATACGGTCAGGGTATATCCAGAACCGGAGAGATCATCGATCTGGGTGTAGATCTGGATATTGTAGGCAAAGCTGGCTCATGGTACAGTTACAATGATACTAAGATCGCTCAAGGTAGAGAAGGTGCCAAGAATTTCTTGGATGACAATCCAGAGTTAAGAGAAGAAATTGCTGGCAAGATCAAAGCACATTATCTGCCTGATCCTGATGAAACAGATACCAAAGAAGTCATGGAAGTGGAAGCAGCTGAAAGCTGATCCCATCTGTCTTTACAATAAAGAAAAAACCCACTTGGAAAGAATTATCCGAGTGGGTTTTTTATTTGGAAATAATGAGGCAGATTGTAAAGTAATCATCTCATTACCACGATCAGTATCTCTTCCCTCTTCTTTTATTATTTCTACCTCTGTTATTGTTGCGATTGTTGTTTCGGTTATTACGTGTATTGTTAGAAGGCCTTCGCTTTGTAAATTTCACAGCTTTGGCCAAGGTGTCCAGTGAGGTGTTTTCAGCAACGGTCAGCTTGCCTTCAGACATCGAGTGCAGATCTGCCAATACTATTTCATCAGAAACATAATGTTCTTTGTTCCAGTTCTTGTAAGCCATTTTCATGAATGACGCGATAGTTTCCACGAAGCCTTCCTTTATGGGACCATCTTCCATTGCGATGGCCTTGGCGATCAGTGTCTTGACATTATGACCATAGTGTCTGAATTTTTTATCCTTGACAGGGTACTCCACTCTGTCTGGTCTTGGCGCTGCTTTGACAGCACTCAGGTCTAGACCCTCAGGTGGTGTGACCTTCATGTCAAAACCACCTATAAAGAAAAAATGTTTCCACAATCGCATGCGGTATTCCTGCACACTCTTGTTCTGAGGATTCATCTGGTGCATAAGACCTACAACCTGCTCTGCAAAAGCCTGGCGCTTTTCATCGTCCTCTATGGTATTGACATGCTGTATCAATTTTTGCACATTCCTACCGTATTCCGGTATGATGAGTTTTTCAGATTGAGAATTGTATTCTATCTCGAATTCCATAATTCGTTTGTTTCTTTTTTTATTCGACAGTAACTGACTTGGCTAAATTTCTTGGTTGATCCACATTGCAGCCTCTCATCACAGCGATATGATATGCTAATAATTGTAAAGGTACGACAGATAAAAGTGGTGTGAGCGGATCTGCGATTTCTGGAATCTCAATAATAAAATCAGCCAGCGCTTTTATTTGCTCGTCCCCCTCTGTCACTATCGCAATGACCGTACCTTTTCTCGCTTTGACTTCCTGCACGTTGCTCACGACTTTTTCATAAGCACTCTTATTAGTCGCTACCACTATGACGGGCATATACATGTCTATGAGTGCGATGGGACCATGTTTCATTTCTGCCGCCGGGTATCCTTCTGCATGAATGTAACTGATCTCCTTTAGCTTCAGAGCTCCCTCTAGGGCTACTGGAAAATTATAACCTCTTCCCAGATAGAGCGCATTGGGTGCATTCTTAATTTCACCAGCAATATATTTTATCTGTTCGTCCTTGGCTAATATCCTATGGATCTTGGCCGGAACTGATTCGAGCTCGGCCAGTAATTTTCTGAATCTGTCTTCTGGTAGTATCCCTTTATAATGTCCCAGATAGAGGGCCATCAAAGTCAATACTGTAAGTTGGCTCGTAAAGGCCTTGGTAGAGGCTACACCTATTTCTGGACCAGCATGTATGTAAGAACCACAATCCGTTTCTCTGGCGATACTAGAGCCTACAGAATTCACGATGCCATATAACAATGCTCCTTTGGACTTGGCCATCTTGACAGCTGCAAGGGTATCTGCTGTTTCTCCTGACTGAGAAAGGGCTACGATGAAATCATTCTCTTTGATGATCGGATTTCTATATCTGAATTCACTGGCATACTCAACCTCAGCTGGTATTCTTGCAAGATCCTCCAGAAGATATTCTCCTATCAATGCCGCATAATAGGAAGTCCCACAAGCAGTCAATATTATTCTTTCAGCATTAGATATTCGTGCTATGTGCTGGCTCATGCCACCAAGTATGGCCCAGCCCTCTGCCCCATTGATCCTTCCACGCATACTCTCTCCCACTGTTATGGGCTGTTGGAAAATTTCCTTGAGCATATAATGTGAAAACCCTCCTTTTTCCAGCTCGTCTATCTTCAATTCCAATTCTAAGATCTTAGGATCAGATAACTTGTTGTCCAGGTTTCTTATCTCGTAATCTCCATTTCTTTTGATCGTAATGACTTCGCCATCTTGCAGGTAGATCACTTTATTGGTGTACTTGATGACAGGAGAAGCATCAGAAGCTAGAAAGTATTCATTCTCACCTATCCCGAAGACCATAGGACTGGAAAGCTTAGCACCAACGATCTTATCCGGATCTTCTTTATCTATGACGACGATGGCATAAGCACCCACTACTTGATTAAGGGCTAACCTAACGGCTTCCTCTAGGGGTAGTTTCTTTTGTTCTTGTATCTCCTCTATAAGATGGACCAGTACTTCCGTGTCAGTTTCTGATTTAAAAACATGGCCTCTGGATTCCAAGGCCTGTTTTATGGAATTATAATTTTCTATTATTCCATTATGAATCAGAGCCAAGCGTCCATTGCCAGAAGAGTGTGGATGCGCATTGACATCGTTGGGTACACCGTGGGTAGCCCATCTTGTATGTGCTATGCCGACGGTACATGAGATGTCTTCTTCAGAATCAGAAATATGTTTTTCTAGTTCTTTGACCTTTCCTCTTTTCTTGAGCACTTTGAGATCCCCGTTGAGCAAGGCCACTCCGGCACTGTCGTAGCCACGATATTCTAGTCTCTTGAGACCTTCGAGTAAGATCGGGTAAGCTGCTTTGTCACCGATATATGCAACGATTCCGCACATCTGAACTAAGTGATTTCTTTATGAATAACTATCAAAGAGTCGTCTTTACCACTTTGAGTTGTGTAGGATACAGAGGATGGTCTGGACCACAGATTTTGACCCTATTGGGTCGCGTGGCCTTATTAGAAGGAAACAAGATTATTTTATCGGTATCCACAGATTCATCTATTATGGAGTTCGCATGGTCTGTTATATCAATACCATAACACCGTACCATTTCTCCATTGACTTCTTTTTCTTGAACCAAAGAAAACTTTGCTGCTATGGCTGCATCCACAACTACTGTTTCTCTTCCATTCTGAATGTGTTTAGCAAATAACTTTTCAGGCAAGGGGTAGACATCATCATCTGTAGAAGAAATAACCGTAACATTTATAGAGGCACTATTGAGTATGAAATCCGTATCGGCCTTGAGAGCCGACAAATCAAGTTCCACCTCGACTCCGGCTTGTGATTGTAGGTATAATTCTTCTTGTGAATCGGAAGCGATGATGGCTTCAATGTCACTACCTGAATAATCGTGTATGAATTGGTTCTGTCTCAATTTGCCCAAAGGCAATTCAAAAATAACTCGCGTTGAATCATTGCGTGCAAAGAACTTTATATCTCCTCGATTCTGACTTTGGTCTGAGCCATTGTAAATCAAACCTAATCCGATGAGACTATTATTTGTAACAGAAGAAGCTTTCAGAGCATAGCCTTTGAGTTGCTCTTCCAGTTCTGGAATTGTCAGACTTTCCAGGTCATTGCTCTGGAAAAAGTCAACCCACATTTGCGGGTCAAGTTTTAATCTGAGCTGCGGTATGTCCCGTATTCCTGTGGAATCAGCTCTGTAGTCATCCAACGTGACAGAATCCCTATGATTTACAGTTACTAGACTGCTGAATTTTGGCAGTAAATTGTGCTCTAGACCATCCGTGGCATACAGGTTGTCACCCTCTTCCAAAGTAAACGGTTCTGTCAATTCAAACAAGGAAATTTCATATTCACCCCCATCTGGTCCATAATTGACCAAAGTGTCATAGGGAAAAACCATAACTACAGAGTCAAACTCCATATCGGCAAAACCCACTGGAAAAACTGTATTTTGAGTAACATTGAAATACACGACAGCTTCCACGTTTCCATATTCCGGGTCGTCCAGTTGCCCTAGCATATATCTGCTGTTCGTGAAATCAGAATTAGCGGTGTTAGTGAAAGTCAGAACCGAATCTGCAAGAATGATTCTGGCTGGTATCTCTACCGTATCCACCTCCACATCCAGATTATTATTCAAGACTTCAGACCCTATTTCTATCGAGTCATTACAGGCCATCGTGATCAGACCTAAAAACAAGACCAGACTAAGAACGTATTTCATAAAGAAAACTTAAGCTACAGGTTCCAGGAGACCTTTGTAGAACTCCATCATTTCATCATTGATCGATTCCTCTGGAAAAGATTCCAGTGTGGGCTTCCCTGCCGCTTCTATGGCCTTCAGGGTTGCTTCGGAAAGATCTGTCGAGCCTTTAACGATGGCATCGGCGTAGTTTATTCCTCCGAGGACTAATTTTGGCTGACCATTTACGTTGAATTTTGCCAAATCTTCCTTCTCCAAATGATTTATAGCCGCTATTTCGAAGAATTTCTCTGTGAAATGCTCTTCATACTTGTTGTCGTAAGCTGAATATATGATGTTGGAACTCTCAAAAATGGGCTCATTGTCATAGACAGTCTTCAGATAAAAGGGAACCAAGGCCGTCATCCACCCATGACAGTGGATGATATCTGGCGGCCAACCGAATTTCTTGACTGTTTCCACCACACCTTTGCAGAAAAAGACCATTCTTTCCTGATTGTCCTCAAATGGTGTTTCTTCTTCTCCGTCAAAAACGAATTTTCTCTTAAAGAACTCCTCATTATCCAGGAAATAAACTTGTAAGCGTGCACCTGGTAAGGAAGCAACCTTGATGATCAATGGATAATCATCATCATCGACGATGATATTCATCCCAGATAGTCTCACAACCTCATGCAATCTGTGTCTCCTTTCATTGATACTGCCATATTTAGGCATCAATACCCTTACTTCCATTCCTTTTCCTTGTGTGAAAGGCGCTAATTGCCTCACTATGTTGGAAATTTCAGAAATCGTCGTGTAGGGGTTCATCTCTTGAGTCACAAACAAAACTCTCTTCTTGGTCATCTTTGTAATTTGAAATCGTAACTGATAAGGTCAGAATCCACAGGATTGAGATGAATTCTGAATATCGGCTAGGATCGGCTTAAATAATTACTCAATTAAAACGGAGCGCAAAGATAGTCTATTTATCGTTAAAATATAGGGTCATGAAGCTCATAGGTGGATGATTATCAGTATAATAGGCCTTTTCAGGCACTGAATTGCTACCCTTCAGAAGAGGTCCAAGGTGATGAATTCCCTGCCGAGATTCAACTCGTTCGGACCACCCCCTAATATGCCCTAAATCTTATGAGCTGCAGCTGTTTAACCCTATCTGGCCAAACCTTATAAGGATTGAAGTGTCAATAAAGCCCACCTGAGTTCTGTTCTTTTCGATTATAGTAAAAGTCCAAGTAAGCCTTTATGGGTGTTGATTGTCTATAATACATCGTATCGTGAAAAATGAATAAATTGTCTGTCAAGTCTCCAATCGTTGTGAAAGAAGAAAATTCTAATAGTATCGCCTGCAAATTTTATGGGCCTTTATGTCAACTTTATGATACTTTGATTTGTCATTGACTCTGAGTTGCTTTCTATTAACCTCATATTTTTTCCATATGCCATCTAATTCCTTTTTGACTAAGGTCCTCGTGTTTGCTTGTGCCTTTTTTATTCCCTATGCCTCTACGGCGCAAGAACTGCTCACCCCTACATTAGACAAAAACTACAGGGAGTATGAGGTAGAAACCATTGATACCGACAGATTATACGATCAACTCAAAGACAGAAGCGTTTTTCATCAGATTTCAATTAGTGTTGGAAAGTCTACCTATGATTTGAAATTATGGGATTCTGGTATAAGATCAGACGATTATAAAGTAACCTTGGCAAGTGGAAAACCCTACGATAGCGACCCTCCTGTAATGCTGAGAGGCCATCTCAAGGATGACCTGGGAGCTGACGTCAGGTTGACCATCAACCGTGGATTCGTGTTTGGATTCATTACGATAAATGGTCGTAGACTCAATGTACAACCTGCACGGTATTATGATGACACAGCCGATGAAGACCTTATGGTATTCTATTATGATGATGATGTCAATGAGACCCTGGATCATCACAGTTGTGGTGTAACTGAACAATTCCGCAAAGGAGAAAAATTAATACAACCTGCGTCTGCACAGAAATCTGTGGGCTTGTGTTATGAGATAGAGATGGCTTTCGCAGCAGATTGGTCTATGGTCGTTAAACATGGTGCGAGTGGTACAGAAAACCATGTGCTGGGTGTGCTGAATGGTGTGGAAGCGAATTATGATGATGAGTTTGCTGATGAAATACTATTTGATGATAGCGATTTCTTTATTTCTGATTGTGACACTTGTGATCCTTGGACCAATTCTTTGGACATAGGTTCCTTGCTGAATGATTTCTCAGGTTGGGCCCCAAATGAATTTGGTAGTCATGAGATAGGCAGCCTATGGTCAAACCGAAACTTTTCTGGAACCGCAGTAGGTGTAGCATGGCTAGGTGGTGCTTGTAATGGTTCAGGATATAATGTCTGTGAAGACTTCACAAACAATAGCAATCTCCTAAGGGTGGTGCTAGCTCATGAGATAGGTCATAATCTGAATGCAGAACATGATGGTGGTGGTGGGCTGATAATGTCATCCAGTGTCAGCAATACCAGTTCTTGGTCTACTCAGTCCGAGACAGACATCTTAAACCATATGGCTGCTGGTGGTTGCTTCATTGATTGTTCGAGTGGAAATGCACCGTCTGCAGATTTTGATTTTGACATAGTAACAGAATGTGTACCTGGAGAGGTCGAATTTTTCGATGACTCTGACGATGCAACAGCTTGGTTGTGGACCTTTCCTGGAGGCACACCCAATTCTTCAACAGACCAAAATCCAGTCGTCACTTATAATAACTCTGGAGAGTACGATGTCACTCTCGAAGTCACTAATCCTTTTGGGTCAGATTCTAAGACAGAGAACAATGCATTTATGATTATTGACCTACCTTTTGCGGAATTTCAATATGACACGGATGAACTGGAAGCCAACTTTTTTGATCTGAGTACAGGTGGACCTGGATTAACATACTATTGGGATTTCGGTGATGGCAACACTTCCACTCTTTCAGAACCCGATCACTACTACAACACCACGGGTACATATACCGTAACGTTAGAAGTAGAGAACAACTGTGACCTATCCATATATACCGAGGAAATAACTATTTACGATGACCCTGAAGCACAGTTCGTTGTCGATTATAATTCTGGATGTGCCCAAGATCCTTTCAACTTCATTGATCAGAGTTATGGTAATATAACTGAATGGCAATGGACTTTTCCAGGAGGAACACCAGCCAGTTCTACACTTCAGAATCCACAAGTGACCTATGCTATT
>Ga0114957_1003547_pt1 | contig 13985 bp, 21 predicted proteins | sample BantaG_FD_87175 | JGI IMG/M metagenome (GOLD analysis project Ga0114957, IMG submission 87175) | Marine algal microbial communities from Bantry Bay, Ireland - BantryBay_4 metaG | ecosystem: Host-associated > Algae > Red algae > Unclassified | place: Bantry Bay, Ireland | collected 2014-11-21 | reverse complement strand
CTGAGGTCGCGACGCGCGCCGTCCTCGACCGCGTCCTTCTCCTCCTGCTCCACGTCGCCGCCGTGGACACCGTCGACGCCGCCGTTGCTGACGCGCGGGCGCATGCGCGGGCGCCCGCCGACCTCGCCGCCGCTGCTGCCGCCGCCGCCTGCCGCGTCGGCGCTGCTGCGCGGGCGGCAGGACCCCCCAACGAGCGTTACCGACGCGTGGCCGCTGCTGCCGCCGCCGCCGCCGGCCGCCCCCGCCGCCGGCGACGGGGGAGTGCCGTAGCGGCCGTCGTAGGCAGCGGCCCAGCGGGCGGGGCGGTCGCTCGCCAGGTGGGGATCTTGGCCGCCACCACCGCGGGCGGCGCCAGCTCGTCGGAGATACGTACGGGGGTGATCCACGCGTCGGGTGCGAGGGACCTGTGGTCGGGGGGGGGGGCGCTCGCGCGCCGCGGCCCCGCCGCCACCGTCGGCCATCGACAAAACAGGAACGACACACGCAACCCACCAAATGTGGAAGGGAAGGAAAACTAGGATGGGAAAGGCGGGGGAGGGTGCCGCGATGCCAAACAAAGTCCACCCCACGCCGCAGGCACGGTAGGCCCGCACCCCACCCCTACGAGCCTTCGAGATGCCCGCCGTCCGGGGTGGTTGCCTGCCCCCAATGTACATGTTGGCTGTCGGTGCGGTGCCTAGACGTCGCCCTGTGGGGCTGCACCAGTAACGACACCGCCGGTCGTCATGGTGATGAGGGAGTTGAGGGAGGGGGGAACAGCGAATAACGATGGCGCCGGAAGGGTTTGTGCGAAGGAAAGCACCTGGTCCGCCTGGGGCTGAAGATGCAGTGGCAGACGGGAACGCAACGGCGGGTTGCGTCCTCGAGAGCACATATTACGTGGCGCCTTCCTGGCCAATGACAATCACGCGCCATCGTCTGGCCACTGACAACGACGCGCCATCGTACTTGACCGAAGGTCGTTTCAAATGCGAACTTGTTTGTCGACTGTGACCTGTGCGTGCTGTGCTCTCCGACAAGAGCCCAGGCGGACGGCCGCCGCCGCCAGGTGCGCACCGACCGGCGGTACGGACGCGGCGGCGGCGATACCGCCGCTGCCGCGATGCCCGGCGCGCCCGCCTCCCCCCAGAAAGCGGCGAACAGCGCATCCACCGTCGCGAGCAGGTACCCCTGCGACTGCGGGTGTGGAGGAGCATTGGGACCGTGGGCCTTCATCACCCCGGCCCAGGCGGACCCACTCCCAGCTACACGAGCGTCAGCCCACTCGGGAAGTGGACGGGTAGCACGGCGCGGGCGCGCGATTGGCCGCCGCCGGCAGCCCGCGGCGCCCTCTTCGTTTGGAAAGACGGCAGTGACGAAGCCGGCGGCGAGCGTTGCGACGCGGCCGGCCACGACGCCACGGGCGCCGGACGACGACCCGTGGCCCAGCGCGTCGTGCGCGTAGATGACAGTCAGCGTAGACAGGCGCAAAAAGAGCGTGGAGGCGGCGCGCACGTAGCGGGCACCAAACTCGCCGAGCCCGTGGTTCAGGAAAACAGCAGGGGACCGTGGCCGGCGGCGGCGCGGGGGCTCAGAGGGACATGGAAATCCCCGAACGTGACGCGGTGCGCACACTGCCCTCGAAAACGTCCTGATGTGCAGCGCAGTGCCGTCGGTGGTCTACGGCAGCGCCGCGTGCGACGCGGCCACGGTCGTCGTGTCCCACGCCGCGGCGGGAAGGCGGCGCCCATCACGCGGCGACACGGCCATCTCAGAAGCAGTTGTCACCGGTATTAGCCGATTTACTTGCCAAGTCATTGCCCGAGGACCGTGACCGCGTGGTCTCGCCGTTTCGAGGTCGTCTGTGAAGCGCATGCAGATACGTCTGCGCAGGCGAGTGCTGGCGCCACGCCCGCCGGCAACCGGCGCGCGGGCGACCTGGGTCCTTCTTCCTCACCGCCGCACGGCTGGCCGCATCCGCCGCGTTTCGCTTTCCTGGGGTATCGCAACGGTGAGGAAGCCAGCTGTCGCGTGGACACCTGTGCGACGCTGCGAGTCCGACACGCGCACGTGGGGGTGTGAGGAGAGTTTATGAAGTCGATCTGGTATGAGGGCGGGGGATGCACGACCCGCATAGTGCGTGCGTCACGCGTGGACGCAAGGGGGGGAGGCGCCTCGCCCCCGTTTGTGTTGTGCATCCATTGGCCCCTCCCACCACAGCACCACTGTTCCGACCCTGACGACGCTGTGGGGCTGTTTCGTCGCCATCGTGGACCCCTCGAGCAACTGTGCCCATCCTGTGACTTTGTTTTTCATTTCCACCTCCTCCATCGTGTGCTCGCCGCATTGTCGGTCGGCGCGTGCGTGCAACTGTCTTCGCGCACCTTTTGCCGTCATGGGACGTGCTTGCTCCGTTTGCAGGGTCTCTGCCACTCCGCAGTGGCGGTCTGGACCGGAAGGCGAAACCCTGTGCAACGCTTGCGGTCTGCGGGGGCGCCATGGCGACCGAACCGGCCGTGCAGGTGGGCTCTCCGTGCCAGTGACACGGTCGGGGATACGCCGTACCGCAAGACACGGCGGTAGGCGTCACCAGCTGCCAGGCCGACTCGGTCGTCTCGGTCACGTGCGCTCCCCGTCAAGGTCAACCTCCGATGCCCATTCGGCGGCACCGACGCTGTCGCGCGTCCTCTTCCCACAGGCACCGCCCTCCGACACAAGCACGAGCAGCAGATGTTCGGGGTCCCAGAACACTGTGCCACCGCCCGCCGCCACGGCACCACTAGCGGCCACGCCCTCGCCTGTAGCCACGCTCTCGACGCTGGTTGTGCCGGCGGAGCGTCCGGGCGCCACAGGCATGCCGGCCCCGTGTCGTGACATCCTTGCTTCGTCACCAGCACCGTCCACGCCGTCACAGACCCTGCCGGCGCGGTGGGGACCTGCCACTGCACGTGCGGGCGCCCCGGTAGTCGCGTCGTTTGCGGACCGTGCCGCGGCTGCGATTACGTTGTCGAAGAGTGCCGCCAGTGGTGGTCGGATTTTTCGGGCTACGTTTCCGCTCCCGCTGTCCGCCGTTCGTCTTCCTTCGTCGCTGCTACAGAGGCCACCGTCGAGGGGTGCGCCTCGTCCGATCGCGGCGACTGCTACACTCCCACCTCTCCACGCGCGAGAGAGCCATGGCTCGGCCGCCGCCACTGGCCGCCCGCCCGCGCAGTCGTGGTCAGTTAATTGGTCTGCTCCGTTCAAGTCGCCGGCCGCAGGCGCTCAAGCGACGGCAGAGGCGTGTCGCGTGGCTGTCGAGGAAACGCACGCGCTCGCTAGTACTCCTCCCGGACCGGCTCGGCTTCCTGCGGCCGGCCGACCGTTTTTGAGGTCTTGCGGTCTGCATGCAAAGCCTACGTTGGCTCTCCCCGGCTCGACCTGCCCACCAGCTTTTGGCGCTGCTGGTCCGTCTGCTCCGCCGACGGCGGCTGACGACTTTGCTGGAACTCCCTCTCCCGCCGCGTTTCGCTTGTTTACGCCCTACCAGGTCGGCGCCGCCATTGCCGCATTTGCCGGGGCGCTTTTGTCGCCTGGACGGCAACTGGAGCTCACGACGACTTTCACCATGGGTGCGATTGAAGGCAACATTGTCGGCGTCGTCGCAATGGAGGAGGACATCCAGCAAGTCACTGCCGCCCTCATGACCTTTTATCGACGCAACCACCGAGGGGACCATCCGTACGCGACCAAGTGCCGCGTGTTGCGCTTTCTGCGGCGCATGCAGTGAGGCTGTGGCCTTTGGCAGACTGCTTTGTTGGGGACGCCCTGTCGGCACCCTTACCTCCCTGTTCTTTGTTGCACCGGGCGACGCTCTGTGCTTTGGTTATCTGTAGAAGAGTGCCTCGGCATCGTTGTACTGCCATCAGGCGTTCTCCTGTGTGGTATGCGCTTTTGCTTTTTAGTGCTGCGCGTAGCGCGGCGGCAGTCCTCCTCTGGACACAAACTGGTCTTTGATTTCCGTGCAGCCTGTTTCGGCATCGTTTTTGTGCTGTGGTGCGTTTTCGTTTGTGGTATGCTGCGTTCTCTTGTGTGGTATGCACTATTCTTCGATGCCGGGCGTACGCCGGAGGCATTCATTTGTGGCTCAGAAACAGAGGTCCTGCTGCTCCCGCGTTCCCCGCGTGCTGCGGGTGCCGCGCTGCTGCAAACCTTTCTTCAAGGTCTGGCGTCTGTGCTGCGCTGGTGGACAAAATAGAGAGGGTATTGCAGCAGGTCATCGGTGTGCCGGAGACTGGGCTCTTCCACCTGTCCCACTGTGCCGAAGAGAGACACTGATAAGGTCAGAACGACTCGTATATTTGCAAGAGCGATGATGTGTCAACACTGCCCGAGCAACCCCATGGCCCAATGTGACTCGTTCGTTTTGCTTGACGCACGATCTGCCGTTGCACCAGTTGGACTGGGAGAGAGGTGCGTGCTGGCAGAGACAAACACAGCCACCGCCCACGAGAAAGCACAGTTATTGCCGCATCACCGATGTGTCACTCCACCAAGTGGAATTGGCTGTCTCCACGTTGTGCACTCACGATCGACGAATCTCACGCAATCCCCGTCCTGAAATGGCCGCCGCCAATGTAGCACTCCTGTCATATCTTTGGACAAGTCCAAAACACAAATTGCTCGAGAGTTTCTGGAAAGTCCAAACAGGCCATCGTCGAAACACAGCGAAGGCCAAACTCGCAAGAAGGACAGCTGCAGATCCCGGGTTCAATTTCCAGGGCGTTCGATTCATTCTCTACCTTCTCTTCATGTCGAACGTCTCAGAGCACGGGACCTTGACAAGCATGCCATGGCATTCATGTCGTGGCACAGAGGGTCCCCCATCCGACTCCCACGACTTCCGAGAAGCACGGTGCCGAAGTGGGGTCCGTAGGTGCCTTAGCCATGACGTCGCAGTGTGTGCAGATCTTGCGACAGTCGCCGTGCGCTTAGCGCACAGTGGCAGCAGGACTTCTGTACCTTATGCTGTCACTGTTGTCGCCTTTCCTGCCGTTTGTGACGATGGATGCTTTTGTCTTTGCCTCTCTTCGGCCAGAGGTGCGTTCACGAGAAGGAGCTGGGCTACTTTCGCCTTCGGAGACAAATGCGTGTGCGGTTGCTTCACTGAGTTGCCACTGATTTTGGCTGGTTGAGCACCGCGGCGAATCCCATGGCATCTCAGGCATTCCCAAGAGAGGTCTGCAGGCGTCTCGAGGACCTGTGGCATCTGGGAATGCAAGATGCCTCGAAGAGGCGCCTCCAAGGAGATCCAAATGGGGCAAATCGGAATCTCGGAACCGAGAACAGCAGCCGCTTTGCGCGGTCGACCCGGGCGCGCCACTGACCACAGCTCTCGACTGGGCTTCGGGGCAACATGCCTGCAATGGTGCCTGACGACCGGGATGACGTCCGCCTCGTCCACGGCGGCTGCTACGACGTCGATTGAAGCCGCATCGGCAGATTTTGTGCTGCAAGCCAGCGATGGCAGCTTCGGAACGGTACCCTGGCTGCGGGGGTCCCTGCTGGCAGCAGATGCACGGCGTGTACTGGTGGAGGGGTACGTGCGAGCATTCTCCGTTGACATTTTCTTGTTCCGCTCCGCTTCGCATCGCATGGCCCCCGCATGTCGAGTCCCCTGATCCGCACACACCACACTATCTGCAGGTGTCCTCATTTAGTCGAGGAGCGGTATCCTTTTTGCCGGATTGTAACCGCCCTCGTCTGGCACGCAACCTGCTCGACGGCCTCTCCCAATCGTGCGGTTGTCTGGCATCGTCACTGACATGATCCTACGCCACATTTTGGCTGCCCCATCTTGTCGCGCTGTTTCGAGCGTTCTTTTTGTCCCCATTTTTCCTCTATGTGGTCACACCTGTCCGCATTGCGTGGAGCGTTGCGCTGCACGCGGCATAGGAAAAGATGCATGTCCGTGCCCGTGCGCGTGCTCGAGTACCACAAGGGGTGCAACGCGCTAATCCATGGCGTTCTTGACACTCCTGCGTTCCGACCGATCCCAGACATCCTCGGCTGTACGCTATGATGCCGGACCAAGTTGGGGTGAGCAGCAGCCGGAAGCGAGACCAAGAGTGAGTGCGAGACATTGTTGACGCACCGTGCAGAAAATAATCGTAGACAATTGCACTTCACCTTGACACCAGAGAACGCCCCGGTCCAGCTGCAGGTTAGCACCGTGGCAGGCCACAAGCTTTCCTCTCCGCACCAAAATGTGTCTCCCGCACGCAACCAGACCGTACCATCCGTTGCGAGGCACACGAAGCGCAGCACTGCCGCTGCCCCCTATCGATGTGTTTCTTCGTGCATGCCGACCTGACCATGACAGCCAAAGCCCCCTACCACACATGAACGAGTGCCAGGTCCTCCTTTGGTCATCTCTGATATGGCGCTGTCCGCCGAAGCAGATCGGCCGTTTCCCAGAGGGGCGTTCCGCCGAGTGGCAGAAACTGGAACGATGATGCAGGCTACGACTCCCAGCCGCCGACGGCGCCACAGTGTCCGCCGCGGCCGCAATAATTAGTGTGGCTTTTTACTGCAAGCCAGGAGCGCAGAGACGGGCTTCCGCGATCGTTGCAGGTCGGGCGGGGGAGCCATCGTCCTCTACTCCATGGTGATGTTTAACAAGTGACGTAGCGAACAACACTGCGTCCACAACGTGACGTAACACCACCGGCTCTGAAAAACGTGTCCGCCGTCCCTTTGGCAGTCTCCGAGAGCACTAGAGATATAGAAATAACGTCCAATCTCCGCGCCCAACCCCCCCACAGCGCTCGCTGGAAACGGACGGCCCTCCCAGCAGCTGCCCCTGCCACCCCGACGGTATCGACGGTCGCCAACGCCCCTCGCAGGCCCCCGACTGCTCCACAAATCGGCGACCTCCACGCAGCGGCCACCACCCATCCGGTGCTGCCGTCCCGCCCGTCCACGGCGACGCGAAAAACGAAGGTCACGGCCATGTCGAATATTAAATAGACTGTGGTGTCCAGGGCGGTGCCGAAGCCCACCTCGTGGACGGCGTGGCAGGCAGCACGTGCCTCCACGCGAAGAGGAGGTAACAGGGAGACAGCGGCGCCAACGCAACAAAAGGCACCACGACGAGCGACGCGCACAAGGGCTTGGCCGCAGGGGCGGCAGGGGGTCGCGGGGAACGCGCCACCGACGGCGAAAGCATGGACGAAGACGCGCCGTCACTCGGTGGGGATTCTTGGGCGTCCTGTCGGTAACTGGGCGTCTCTCCGTTCCTGCACCCCCCGCAGCGCCCACCGCACCTCTATGCCACATACCATCCAACAACGTCTCATGTTGACTCTCATACCACATTCCCGCCCCCCCACGCCTGCCAACTGCCTCGAAAGACCGGGATCCGGGGCAGACGGTTGAGTGTAGGGGGTGTCGCGTGTGGAGTGGGTGGCGGTGTCAGCGCCGCATCCACACAGAGCTGCAAGAGCTTGGGCACTGTCGGGCCCATGGGTGATCTGGGGGCCAGCTAGGATGTGACTCGGGGGGGAGGAGACGCACACGCCGTGTATGGCAGGGTCGGCGTCGTCTTCGGCGACAACGGGGGCGACGATGACGACAGCGGTGGCGACGACGACAGGGGTGGCGACGACGACGGGGGTGCCGACGACGACGGGGGTGGCGACGACGACGGGGGTAGCGACGACGACGGGGGTAGCAACGACGACAGGGGCGCCGATGATGGGGGCGACAGCGGGGGCGCCTACACGACGGGGTGGCCGAGGAAGACGACGGGGAGCCGACGACGACGACGGGGGCGCCGACCACGACAGGGGCGCCGATGATGGGGGCGACAGCGGGGGCGCCGACACGACGGGGTGGCCGAGGACGACGACGGGGAGCCGACGACGACGGGGGTGTGGACCACGGCACGACGGTGCCACGGACGCGAGACTGGCTGGCAGCCCCGGAGCGGCTAGCGTGTGGCAGAAAATGGATCACGGGTGCTCCGCCGAGGATTCTTTGCCGGACACACCAGATCTCGCAAGCAAAATGCAGACGAAATGCTTACACCCTTCCCTGGGGATCGGAGCTGCGAACCTCGATGGATGGGAACGTCATTGGGTCGGCTGAATTCGCCATTGGAGTGCCATCCACTTTCTTTGAGTGGCTTCTTGATCAATTCTGAGTCAATTTATTTTTTTGGCTTTCTCAATCTGTGGTTCCTGCTCTTATTCGCCGCCAGGAGAGGACGTCCCGGCGCCGCACGTTTTTCTGTGAGCACGAAGGTGCACATGACGCCGGAACGCTGCAGCCTTCCCGTTCCCGTCCACACTGAGTGCGAGTTGGAAGAGTCAGCTACATCGCAGAGGCAGCGAGACAACAGGGAGCGCGCCGCGCGAAGACTGATCAAAGCAAGTGCCTGGGCGTTTTCACTACGCCTGACGGGTCCGTAAGGCGGCATGGGAGGCTAGATGACTTCCCACACACCATGAATGTGGATATCATCAACGGAAAGAGCACCTGGGCGCACGAGCACGTGCGTGCTCGGACACTCATCGACAAGCAGCGCACAAAAAGTGATGCCCTATGCGAATGCCAGGGGCTTTCGCCTTTCCCGTCGAGCAGATATGGCCCAGTCGTCTTGGGTTTCTCTTTGCGCCGGAAACATGTGCCCCCACGCTAGGGCCTCCATGACACACGTGCAGAGACGCCTGTCGCGATGAAGTACAGGCACCCCGTCTAGAGAAGCTGTCGCGTCCGTGAGACAAGCTGCCGTACGCCTGAGCAGAGTGCAATGGGCGAGGCGAGTCCATGGCAAAGAGAATTCACTGCACGGTGCAGCCCTCTGCGACTTCGGCGGATGCGCGCGAGGACTCTGCCGGATCGAAGTGCTTCCCAGCGGCTCTGACGATTATGGGCTGTCAAATACTGTCAACGGCGCGACTCAAGTCTGACAGAGTTTTTGGTTCCTTTGTCGAAAGAGCACTTGGGTAGCCCATGGGCGGCCACCTGCGCAAACAACAGCGCTTCACCAACCAGACTGCGAGATACGAAATGGGCGGCTGCAATGTCACCTGCGGAGATGCAGCTGTCTGTGACCAACCAGAACATTTCCTCGTAGCTCCCGCCCAGGGTGTCCCACGGTGACACGGCGTCAACCGCAACCTCCAGCGACGCTGACGTGGACGCTCCTCCGCCTTCCCCGGCTCCCGTCTCAACAATGGGAAGCTGCAACGACGCCAGCAACCCCATCCCCTCCCGGTCACTCCGCCCCGTCGTCACTGGTGGCGCCACACCTTGCCCTGCACCACCGCCCCGGGGCCGGAGCGCCATCGTCCGTGCGGGGGACCTCGACGCCGGGGCGACGGTCGCCCATCCGCTCGCTATTGTCTCCTGGCTTTGTAAGCGGCGCCGACGGGATCCCCTGTCTCCATTCACCCGTCTGCCACAAAGAAGGCGGACAGCCGCTGACACTCGACGGTCCGAGGGCGGCCGACAACGCCCGCTGGTGTGGCCGTGCTCTCGCTGACACCGGCACGGGCCCTTTCAAGGTCACGTGAGACGCCAAACGCTCCAACGCAGAGGCGTGTGAACCTGACCTGTGCGACAACGTCGGTGGCGCCTCCAAATCCGTGCCTGTGCCGAGAGACGAGCCGACGCACCACCCGGCAGCCACGACGGTCTGCGCGGCCTCGAAAACGGGCCCCAGAGACGCCCCCACTCCCACCCGCGTGTACGCCGAGTGGATCAATGCGGACGCCGACGGCGAGGCCATCGCGTGCGGGGAAAGAGGCGGCGCCTCCTACCGGGACAAGCAAGGCGGCGTGGACTGCGTCGTCGCTATGTTCTCCGAGGAGCAACGTCTCCACGCCCTGGGGCTGTTGGACGAGGGCTACGCCATCGACGATGTGGCCATCTTCGTAGGCTGTTCTACACACTCAATCGATCGATGGAGGCGTGCGCTCCTGGCGACTGGGTCGGTCTGGCCGGACCCTCACTTGCACAACAAGCACGCGGACGCGGCGGTGCGCAACGTGGACCTAGTGCGCGCCGTCAAGCTCCTCGTTGAGGAGGAACCAGTCGCCCTCCTACGCGACCACGTCGACCTGCTCGTCACGTTGTCTACTCACTACCCTGACGTGGACCACCGCTACGTAAGCGCGTCCACTGTCTACCGTGTTATGCGCCACTTGGGGTACACGCGCAAGCGCGTCGAGAGGCTGTTTCTAGAGCGCTCCGAGGCAGCTCAGCGCGAATTTGCTGTTATGCTGAACGCGGTGCCGCTGCGCTGCCTCGTCAGCGTTGACGAGACGCACACAGACGGCGGGGATGTGTACCGCAAGTACGGGCGCACGATGAAGGGGGAGAGGTGTGAGCTGCTGGACCGTGACCCGCGCACCGTGCCCAAGACAAGCACTATGATGGCTGTCTCCCTTACGATGGGCGTCATCTGGTCGCAGACGGTGGTGTTGGGGGCTGCGCAGACGTCCGACGACTGGCGCTTGTTCCTGCAGTGCCTGGACATGAAGATGAACAAGTACGTACCGGGCCTGCCCTGGGAGTTGCAGCCGGACGCCTGCGTGGTGCTCTACGACAACGCGGGGATTCACGACGAGGCCGGTGATGAGTTCATGCAGCAGAACGGCATGCACCACATCCGCCTGCCAGCGTACTCCCCAAACTTGCAGCCTGTCGAGGGTGTCTTCTCGGAGCTGAAGAAGCACGTGCGCGACCTCGTGTACTCCAACGGGCGCTACCTAGACAAGCCCATGCAGCTCATGGCGGCTGCTGTCGGGAGGTTGACGTTGGCGCAGATTGCGGGACAATTTCAACGAGTTGCTGATAAGGTAGCGGCGTTGCTTCTTTGAGAGAGTGACCGCATCGGAGCGCTTCTCTGACGAGGGGGATGTTGCATCTCTGGGTGACTGTGTATGTTGATTTATGAGGTAGTTTGACTATTGCACGTGGCCCGTATCCGCTCCGACGAGCGACTCAATGGTGAGGGTAGGGGTGCAACCAGGTACGGAGCAGCTCAATGATGAGAAGAGCTGAGGCGAACGAACCTCTGCGGGCCTATGTATGCCCCGCCTATGGACTAAGACCAGCATGACTCCTCCGGCCACGCCATCCACGTTTCTAGCTGCCCCGCGCTGGCATGCCGCCGGCGACGCCGTCGCTCCCGATGTCCCGCCCACAGTGTCTAAGCTCTCTCTCAACAGACCTCGCCGCCCTCGGTGGCGACGGCGACGGCGACGGGCACGGCGACGGAGACACCGCTATGGAAGCAGGGGTGGCTTGGCAGATGGGGCGCTTGATGGTGGTCTTGTCGAGAGTCTGGGTGCTCGGCTTTCGGCCCGACGCGGTTACGAGGGTGCAGCAAACATTGAGCTGCCGGAGCACGCTATGAATTGCGCGGGACGTGTTTGAGTGTCTTGCTCTCCCCGTGCACACGCCGCTGCTGGCGAATAAGGGATGTGAGTGAAGGGGGGTGGGTGGGTGAAGGTGTGCAACGGTGCTGAGGGGCACGGGTGTGACGACGGAGCGTGGCACACGGGTGCCGAGAGACACGGTAGTGACGACGGAGTGCGACACACGCGTGCCGACCACAGGGGGGCGCATACGTGAAGCGACTGCCAGCTGCCATCAAGGAGCTGCTTTACACGCGGCGGCTATTGCTACGCAATCCCTACGCCGGCGCATCCCTGGGACGTGGCCGCGGCGTGCCCCTGCAGACACGCCGAAGCCCGGCGGCGCGGCGCCGTTCGACAGGCGCCCAGCGGGCGACGGCGGTCGGCTGGTCGGCCGACACCGTGCGGCGGTCGACGATAAGGTGACGGAGGAGCTCCCCACAATGTGGAACCTGCAACCGCATTGGGGGCTGGATGCGTAGATAGGGTTGGGACTTGCATCGTTGTGGCCATTCGCAGCAGTCGCTGGCGCGGTGTGGGCTCCGTCACACCCGCCGCTGCTCCGCGCTCGCCGCAGAGCCGACTGCCGCGGTGGCACAACTGAGGACGGTGTCGAACAGCAGCCAAAGCAAACGAGCGCACCCGCGTCCCGACTGAGCCGAGTCGCCGTCCGCTGCACTCCCGTCCCTCCTCGACGAACCATGCCACCCGCCGCGCAGTGCGGGCGACGCGCAGTGACGGAATCGCCGTCTAAGGCGGGGGGGGGTGACCGGGTGCCCCATGTGCCACGGCTGCGCAAAAGCGATGTTGTCACGGCAGGCTTCAAGCACAGACCACACCGATAGACCGCGACGATCGCGAACAGTGTGGGAAGAAGTAGGGAGGAGCCACCGGGTCATCGCGATGACAGCCGGAAGAGAAACACCGCACCGTCACCGCGGCACGACGATTTGGAAATGCGATGCAACAATGCAACGCTGGCGGAGGAGAACTGAAAACAAAATGATGATGCTTCGTGCACGATGGCCTTTTCGGCCAACGAATGTCCTCCACGTTGTCGGAAGCAAACCTCAGTGCAGTCTGATAGGATGATTGAATTCTGTCAGCCACCCTGCCGGCTTGCATGCAGTCTGTCAGCATTCGTGCATCTGGCTGATCGCTGCCTTGCAGGGAACACAAAATTGGGCGACGGGTGCCGATCGAGGCCTCGCCACGAAGGGCTCACGGCCTTGCTTCGCGTACACGGCCGTCCGTCCCCCACCGCCTGCCCTGGCGGCACGTCTCAAAACCCGTGTGACAGGTGAGCTGGGCATCTCGGCTTGACTTGGGTTCGGGGACGGGAGGGGCGGGTGGGGACATGGAAGTGGCGATCGCGGCAGCCGGTCACCTGAGCTGACAGGCAGGGAGGACATAGATGGATCCCATCGATGGCCTGGCACGCCCGAAGCCGGGCTGGCGCACCGTGTTCACTGTCGAGCACGTCCCCTGACGCTGCCTCAGCGCCCCCTTCTGCGAATTCTCCCCTGTCCCGCCCCGGTACGCGATGGCCACTGCCCGCAGGGCGCCGCCGGTGCCACCGCCCCCGTGGTGATGAAACATCCTGGAGGCCATATGTTAGGCAGTGGGCGGCGGGGGGAGGGTGAGGGTGCGGAGTACGTGTCTACCGCCGCCGCGTGTGGCACGGCTCGGTGAGGGGCGCCCGGCACAGTCGGCGGCGGCGGCGTTGACTATAATTGTGCAAGGCGGTGAGGGCGGCAGCGGCAGCGCCAGGTGGCGTACGCGACGACGCGTCCGCGCTCCGTGTCGCGCCGTCTGCAAGCGCCCACTGTAAAAGCACCCCACCCCTCCGCGATTCCCCCGACAAGCGACCAGCAGAGACCACGGATGACACGCTCGCACTCCCCCCCCTCCCGGCAGTCGTCGCTCGGGCTCTCCACCGCCTCGACCAGGGGCCATGCTCGCCGCCGGGCCAGGCCGGCTGACGGCGTCGCTTCCTCGAGTGGCGTGCTTGTCCCGCTGACCGGTGGGTGGGAGACCGGCAGGTGCACGCCACTGCCGCCGTCGCCATCGCTCATGCCGCCACCCCCGATTCTGCTTCTGTGCACGAGCAACCATACGTCGCCTCCTCGCCACACTTGCCCTGGTCGCCACCGCCAGCGCCGGTGCCGACACGACCCCCGCGAACCAGCGCGCTGTGCTGGGGTCGGTGGCTGCGGGCCCCGTCGGCATCCACACGACGCTGTGGTGGTGCAGCCTGCGCGGCGGGCTACGTCGGACGCGGTCGACGTCGTATCGCGGGGGGAGCGCGCCGGCAGAGAGCAGGTGAGGTTGCGGACGACAGTCCTATCTGATGGCGGCGATGTCAGACTCCTGGTGATTATGAAATGGTCCTCTTCACCACTCTCTGTCTTGATGCAAGCTACACAGCCTGTCCCGCTCTCTCGTTGTCGTCCACTCCTTACACCCGTATTCCGTCCTCTTCATCGTCCCTCGCCTCCTCTCATTCTTCCTCTTCGTCCCCCTTGTCCCCATTGTCCCCATTGTCCCCATCGTCCCCCTCGCCCCCCTCGCCCCCCTCGCCCCCCTCGCCCCCCTCGTCCCCCT
>Ga0114957_1003546_pt1 | contig 13988 bp, 12 predicted proteins | sample BantaG_FD_87175 | JGI IMG/M metagenome (GOLD analysis project Ga0114957, IMG submission 87175) | Marine algal microbial communities from Bantry Bay, Ireland - BantryBay_4 metaG | ecosystem: Host-associated > Algae > Red algae > Unclassified | place: Bantry Bay, Ireland | collected 2014-11-21 | reverse complement strand
TCTCTGACGAATTTATTCAATGGGTAGAAGATCGATTAAATAACAGACCTCGTAAAAGATTCGAGTTTTACTCTCCCAATGAAATTGTTAACCAAAAAGTTGCATTTATGAGTTGAATGCAAGCAAAAATAAAACAAGTAACTATGAATAATGCAAAAATTTTCGGGATTGCTATCAAGCGTCCTTCGATATATAATTATTTAGCAGAGCCATTTCGCGCAATTCGAGAACGAGTTCGCCTAGCTTCTTTTTTAAGAAAATTTAAATCAAAAACTAAAGGTGATGGACATCCTGTAATTGTAATTCCAGGATTTATGGGCGGTGATCGTTCAGTAAAATCATTGACTCGGGTTTTGAAAAAAAGTGGCTACCAAGCAAAGACTTGGGGAATGGGAATCAACCTTGGAAACTTGGAAGACTTGGATAAACTGTCTGATAAACTTGAAAAGATTTTTGAAAAAACTAATCAAAAAATCAGTTTGGTAGGATGGAGTTTGGGGGGCGTGTATGGAAGAGAGATGGCAAAAAAACATCCTGAAAAAATTCGCCAAGTAATTACTTTATGTTCACCATTTAATGGCGTCGATGAGCCGAATAATGCAGAGTGGATTTTCTCTTTATTGAATCGTGGAAAGAGGATTGAAGACTTGGATGCGGAATGGTTGAATGAAGTACCGACTCCTGCGGATGTACCTACCACTGCTTTTTATTCTAGAAAAGATGGCGTAGTGGCTTGGCAAACTTGTATGGAAAAAAACGAAGATCGAATCCATCAAAATATCGAAATTGACGGGAGTCATGTAGGTGTGATTTTTAATAAAGAAGTACTTCCGATTATTTTGGATCGCTTACAATATCGAGAAGAGAATTGGAAAAAATATAATTCGTAAAAAAATTGCCTACTGAAATAATTCGGTAGGTACTTATTCTAAAAGCGCGATGGGATAATCCTTGGAGAATTAATTTTCTTCAAGGATTTCTTTATTTATAGGAGAGATGTCATCTCTCCTAATGCCTCATACATCAATTCCGCAGATTTATCCCAACTAAATTTCTTTCGCTGCACTCGCCCCAATTCAATTTTCTCATTTCTCAAATCTTTACTTTCAAAATATTGTAACATTGCATTTGCAATATCATTTACATCATATGGGTCAACTAAAATTGCAGCATCCTCTGCCACTTCAGGCATGGAAGAAACATTTGAAGTAATCAAAGGAATCTCACATTCCATCGCCTCCAAAAGTGGCAACCCAAAACCTTCAAAAAAAGAAACATAAACAAAAGCAAATGCCGCTCCCATCAATTTTGGTAATTCCTCATCTGAAACATATCCTAAAAATTCAATATCATTTTTATGTTTAGCATTGTCGAAAGCAGATTTGACTTTTCCAGTTTGCCAAGCAAAACGACCTCCAATTAAAAGTCGATGAGGTGCATTTGTTTTTTCTTTAAAAATATCAAAAGCAGTAATAAGTCCATGAACATTTTTACGAGGATGAACCGCACCTACGTAAAAAAAATAAGGAACGCCATTGGTATATTTTTTACGAATTTCTTTTTTGGAAAAATCATCAAGTGGATAAAAATTACTATGCCCACCATTATGAACGACTTGAATTTTATCAGCAGGAATTCCAATTTTTTTAACAATGTCATTTTTTACAAAATGCGAAACCGTAAGTATCTTGTTAGCTTTTTCTAAATATCGATGTTGAAAATTTTGATAAAATTTTTTGATAAAAAAAGAGACTTGTTCTGGAAAATGTTGGTAAGCAATATCGTGAATAAGTACTACCGTTTTAACATCAGTTCGAAGACTACAAAAACCATCTGTTGAAAAAAAAACATCAGGTTGATATTTATCCAAGGCTCGCTTTACCGCAAATTCAAACCAAGCCACAATCAAAATAGGATGACGTGTCGGAGGAGCTAAAACGACAGGCGTAACATTTTTCCCAAAAATAAATTTCGAATCAAAAGCACGGTCAAAGAAAAAAATAAATTCATCTTCAGGATGATTAGCCACCATTCGAAGCAGTACTTCATAAGTAACTCTACCAATGCCTTCTAATTTATTTTTTAATAAAAACCTTGTATTAACCGCTATCTTCAAAATTGAATAATGATTTTAATGGTAATTTTTTTAGCCGCAGATATACGCTGATTTTTTATGATTGTCGAAAAATGCGTTAAAAGAACATCATAAAAAATCAGCGTATATCTGCGGCTAAAAAAACGTTATTGAAAATGATTAAAATTTCTAATGTCAAAAGTATATTTTTACTGGCAGAAATTTCCCCAAAAAAAATAAAAACTAAAAAACATGACAATAAGAGAAAGATGGCGTCAAGTAGTTCGCAACTTGTTAGGGTTACAGAAATCTGAAGAAAGGCAAATCAAGTACCATGAGGTTATTAAAGATGAGACAGAATTGCTTAAGAAAAGACGGGCTACCTTAAAATTAGAAGACCCAGAGGAAGTGGAAAATAATAAATTTGGAATCGCACTTTCGGGAGGAGGTATTCGGTCTGCAACGATTAATCTTGGTTTTCTAAAAACACTTAACGAATTCAACTTACTCAAAAGGGCAGATTATATCTCTACCGTTTCAGGTGGAGGATATACAGGTGCGTATGTGCAAGCGACCTTAAAAAATGAGAACGGAGATTATTCCAAGTTATTTGATGAAGACCATATTGACCATTTGCGGAATAATGGAGAATATATGATTCCGGGAAAAGGATTCACAAAAATTATTAACCGAATCGTTTTGGTAGTTGGTTTTTCGATCAGTCTTTTGATGAGTTGGATAAGTCCATTTATTATTGGGATGATGGGCTATTTAGGATTTCTTTTATTAGATCATTTTGGATTGAACCAATCCGATTATGACGAGGCGGTTGATGTTTTATTTTATATAATTATTCCTGCGGGACTATTGTTATTATTTTTTCATTTTATTTTAAATGTTCTTTTAAATTATAGTTTGCACCTCTCCAATTTTTTTAATAAAGTGGAAGCAGTTGCATTATTAATTTTAGGTGTCGTGTTGGGCGGGATTTTTATTTCTAATTTGACTGTGAATTTTAACGAAATGAATAGTTCTCAGTATGGAGAAGTGGGATATTATTTGTCCGTGCTTTTTGCACTTTTCGTTTTAGGATATTTTGCAAATCCAAATGCGCTAAGTTTTCATAGATTTTATCGTAACCAATTGGCTAACGCATTTTTGAGTAAAGCAGGAGGGAATAGCAATATACTTTTACAAAATCTGGTAGAAAAAAATGAAGACAAGAAAGAGTATTTTATCCATGCACCATATCCTCTGATTAATACTTGTTTGAATTTGCTAACAACAGGAAGAGATAAAAGAGAAAAATTTCAAGAAGCAAAAGAGGATTACTTAGAAGATGGAAAAATGGAACAAAAGGTTAATTACGCTGGCGCAAAAACCAATGATTACTTTTTGTTATCTCCTCTATTTTGTGGTTCGAAGTTGACAGGATATATTCCAACGGATGATACTTATAATTATCGAGATTTGACTTTGCCAGCGGCTGCGACCATTTCGGCAGCAGCAGTAAATCCAGGAATGGGAATTTATTCTAATAAAATTTTGGGAATTTTGACTACTATATTTAATGCTCGATTAGGATATTGGATTTTAAATCCACGAAAAACAAAACTCTATAATAGTTTGATTTGGTGGCCACGATATTTTGTATATGAATTGTTAGGAATGATAGGAATTGAAAATGAAATGTTGAATATTTCGGATGGAGGACATATTGAGAATCTGGCGATTTATGAATTATTGCGACGACGATGTAAATTAATCTTAGCTGTTGATGCAGGTGCTGATCCAAAATTTTCATTTAGTGAATTACAAAATCTAACCATTCGTGCACGAAATGAATTAGGATTTGAAATCCGTTTTTCAAAAAATTACTTAGAAGAAGAGATTCGTCCCAAGCCTTCGATTGGATATTCCAACAAAAGATTTGCAGTTGCTGAAATTTGTTATTTGTGGGAAGAAATTATTTTAAAAGATGAGCAAGAGAAAATCATTAACTTGAATGGAAAGCCAATTGAGATTTTGATTAATTATAAAAAATATGACGCGAATCCTGATAGAGAAGAAGCTGTAGAAGAAATTTTGGCAGCCGTAGAAAAAGAGATTGTTGAAAAAATAACAGACAATACGCTGAAGAATCATGTTTTAGAAAAAATAAAAAAGACGGTAACTAAACGATTAGAAACGGATTTAAAAATAGGAAATTTAGTTTATATCAAATCTTCTGTAACTCCTCCGCAAGGAAAACCTTCCATTGATAAAAAGAGGGATCCATTAAAGTACTACACTTACAAATACAAAATTTACCATCCTGATTTCCCACATGAATCTACGGCAGATCAATTTTTTGATCCTGTTCAATGGACTGCTTATTATGAGTTGGGGCGTTTTATTGGAGCAGATGTTTTAGGGATTGATAATTTGGATAGTTATCTTTCACAAATCCAAAAAGGAGACCGCCCTGATTTTGGAATTGATGATTTGATAAAAAGGCGGTTTGGAAGACGGGTAAAAATTTGGGAAGAGCACAAACAAATGTTGGAAGAAGAAAAGAAACGCCAAGAAAAACTCAGAGCAAAAGAAGAACAAGAGGGCTTGATGACAACAAAATCTGCACCTGTTACTATGCGTGAATTAGAACCGAGGATGGAAGCTGAAATGGAAGAACCTGCTGCAGCAGAGGTTGTGAAAGAATCAAGTCCAGTTCCTACGGTGGTTAAATCTGCTGTTGCTAAAGATACTTCTAAGATTGTAGTAGGAGAAGACTATGATTTTAATATGTAGTCGAATTATATTTTTAAGAATGGAAAAAGGGAAGACGGATTTACGATTTATGATTTGAGAAGTTTTGTCGAATACTGGTGAGACGGGAACGCTGATGACACGGATGTGGCGGATTTAACACGTATTCTCTGTTAACGTGTTTGGATTTTTTTTGTAAAAAAATAAATATGTATTGAGAGTGTTTAGAAAAATGTGTCAATGATATTTTGACCCTTAGCTGTCGAATATAAATTCGCTCTCTCAATCGAAAACCGTAGAATCTAAACAATCGAAAACCAGCATTTTAGTATCAATAGCTTTCGATCGAGAGTGCGTTTTATTTCACCATTATTCGACAAAACTTCTCAAATCGTAGATCGTAAATCCGTCTTCCCTTCTTCCGTTTTCCCTCCCCTTTTTCCTTCCAAATTTACTTTTTTTAAAAAAAATAAAAATTTTTTCAAAAAAAATAAAAATCATAACTGGTTGTAAATCAACATGTTAGATTTTTCGCATGACCTAGTACTAGGTTTAACCATGGTACTATGTATTGCATAGTACTATATGTTTTTATACCTTTGAATTATGAAGTTAGAAAATACCAAGGCACAGATGCGGAAAGGAGTACTAGAATTTTGCATCCTTTCGATTATCTCCGATGGAGAGATCTACCCTGGTGATATTATCAAAAAATTAAAAGCATCAGAGATGATCGTAAAAGAGGGAACAATTTATCCTCTACTTTCTCGATTGAAAAATGCAGAACTTCTAGCTTATTCATGGAAAGAATCAACACAAGGACCTCCCAGAAAATATTATCAAATTACTTCTCAAGGAAAAGAGTTTCTACACGGTTTAATTTCAACTTGGGAAGAATTACAACATGCTGTAAATCAATCTACTAAAAACTTGACCAATAATGAATAAAGTACTTAACATCAATTTAGGAGGGTATCCATTTACAATTGACGACGATGCGTTTGAACATTTGGAAAATTACTTGGAGACCATTCATCAGCACTTCAAAAAATCGGAAGGCTATGATGAAATTACTAGCGACATTGAAGCTCGAATGGCTGAACTGTTTCAAGAGCAATTGAATGGTAGAAGTATTGTTACAGTACGAGATGTCGAATCTTGTATCGCAATTATGGGAACACCTGAAGAGTTTGGTGCCGACGCAATGGAAGATGAAGACTTCTATGAAAAAGCACAATCTCATGCTCATACTCATTCGCATGCAGATTCAAAACAAACTAATTACAAAACTGGAAGACGATTGTTTCGGGATTCGGATGATATGACGGTTGGTGGAGTTTGTTCTGGAATTGCGGCATATTTTGGAGTAGAAGATCCATTGTGGGTTCGGTTGTTATTTGTTTTGGGATTTTTCTCAGGTACGATAGGGTTGTGGGTTTATTTGATTTTATGGGCAATCATTCCAGAGGCAAAAAATGCAGGAGACAAATTAGCCATGCGTGGGGAACCGATTAATGTTTCCAATATTGGAAAAATCATTGAAGATGAAATTGATATTTTTGCTGATAAATTAGATGAGATCGGAAGTGAGCTAGGCTCAAAAAAAAAAGTTCAGAAACAAAGAAAAATGGTGGAAGAAGCGCCCTTAAGAAAGGGATTTCTACTATAGGCAGGACATTAGCACTTGTCATAAGCACGATCTTTAAAGTATGGAAACCTATTGTTTTTATTGTAGGCTTTGCGTTGATTATTGCGCTGATCGCAAGTTGGATTGGATTAATAATTGGTTTTATCGCAGGAATGCCTTTCGCAACATTTCTTTTTGGAACACCATTGTTCGCATTTCTAGGAGTAGCTAATATATTCTTTATAGTTGCATTACCGATTATTGGATTTATTCAATTTGCAGCAAGATATGTTTTTAAAAGAAAGACAAATTCTAATTTACGATCAGGGATGTTTGCCTTTTGGATTGTAAATATTATTAGTTTTTTTGGAATAGGATCTTATGTGGCAAGAGATTTTAATCAAGAGGATGAAATCATTAAAACGACTCAAGAGTATACTTTTTCAAGTGATACCATTCGGTTAGAAATGGGAGAGGAAGTAGGGAAAAATAGTTTAGTTAATTTTGACGGAGCGACAATTGTAGATGATAATTTAGTAATTCAAAATATTGTACTTGATTTTGAAAAATCTAAAGATGATAAATTTAGAATGATTCAATCTCATTTTTCAAGAGGGAAAAATTCACAAGAAATTTCGGAGTTCACTCAATCTATTACCTACGAACCAGTTGTAACTGAAAATAAAATTATTTTCCCAGCAGACTTTGCGATCATGAATGGAAGCAAATGGCGAGGGCAAAAAGTGAAAATAAAATTAGCGATACCAGAAGGAAAGACTTTAAAATTTGGAACAGAAAAACGCAACAGATTAGAAGACTATATTAGTCATCATTCAAGATGGGAGGGAAATATTCCTTCAGTTAGATGGCATGGAGAACATGTATGGACGATGCAAGAAAAAGGTTGGTATTCGAAACCTGATGCGACTTTTGAAAAAGGAAATGATCTTGGTTTTAAAGATTTTAAAAGTGTAAGAGTCAAAGGTGATATAAAAGTTAATATTACAAAAGGTGATGTTTTTGAAGTAAAAGTAACTGGGAAAGAAAGAGGACTAAGAACAGTTGATTTAGAACAAATTGGAGATGTCATTCATATCGAAACATCTTCAAGTCATCGATCTTACCCTGTACGATTGTATGTTACTGCACCTGATTTAGAATCTGTAGATGTCGAAGAAACAGATGATGTGAAGATTACAGGTTTTGATGGAAAACAATTAGCCGTATCGGGAGAGCGAAGTCATGAAGTAAAAGTTTTTGTCAATGTGGATTCTTTGTCTGTAAATTTTAAAAGAACAAAATCCGATATCAGAGGTAAAGGAAAATATCTAAAAGCAAAGTTGGATAATTCAAGTATGGATGCTGAACACTTTGTAGTAGATAATGCCTATGTAACAGCAAATGATTCACGTAGAATAAAATTAGAAGTAGTGGATACCCTTCATAAAGATTTATCAGGTGGAAGTAGAATTAGTTATGAAGATGATCCTAAAGTAATAATTGATGAGCGACAACTAAGAAGAGAAAGACAAGAGGAGAGTCGTCGTCGAGAACAAGCAAACAGACAGTAGTATTGATAAACAGTATTTTACTGTTGGTCTGACCGCTTAGCGGAACTCAAGTGGTCGGACATTTTTTGATTAGTTGATTTTTGAAAAATCCTCGGCGAGTAGTCGGGGATTTTTTTTTGCTCTAAAATTAATCTTTTATCTACTGCCAATAAACAACACCTGAACTGTCCTTTACATCTTGACCTGATGCAAAATCTATTTGAAGGTTGAAAGACAGAGAGTCAATATTAGTCGGTTTTTCAACAATAAAAAAAGAGAAAAAATCTACAGCAGGGAAGTCTTTTACCTCATCAATGAAATTTTGAAACCCTTCTTGGTTATGATATCGAACAATACTATTGAGTGATACTCCTGCGGCAAAACTATTATAATCTTGGTCGCAAGTCAACGTAATGTTAGTAATAGGATCTTTCATTCCATCTAAACCATCTTGTGGGCAAGAGGTTGCCATAGCTGTATTTATAAAAATATTTTTAAGAGAATTTTGGGTTACAAATAGGAGATCAATATCTACAACAATTCCAATACTATCAGTTGTTATCGTATCAGTATCAATATTATTTCCATTAAGATCAACTGCTAGGATGTCGATAGTTTTGATATTCCAAAATGGTTTTTCATCATCACATAAACAACTTAGAACACCACTAAAAAGAAAGAATAATAAAATACCTCGTTTTAACATATTTTATTTTTTTATAAAAAATATTATTCAAATTGATGCCTGAAAGGTAGGATAAATCTTTCATTTTTTCTCTTTCTCAAATTCAATTCCGTCATAAATATCTTGTAAGGTGATCTTACAGTCAATAGATTTAAGCGTAACAATATCTTCAATTGATTCATAGTCAGTTGTTCTCCACAAGTCTTCTGCCTCTTTAAAAAATGTAGATAATTCTATTCTCTTCTGGCTAATATTTACATATTCTATAAAAGATGGTAGGTGTCGGTAAGATTCAAATTTTCCATTTCTATCATATTCTTCAGTACCAGGCGAAAGTACTTCTACAATTAAAACGGGATTAACAATTATGTCTTTTCTTCCATCATAAAATTCAGGAACTTCACAAACCACAACTGCATCAGGATAAACAAATCTATTTTGTTTTTCGATTTGAATTTTCATATCACTTGTATATAAGCGATACTTTTTCTTTGATTTTTTTAGTGCAGATCCTATTGCAAAAATAGCATTTGCACATATTTCATTATGAGTAGCGGTTCCTCCTGTACTTGGTATTATTTTTCCGTCAAAGTATTCAAGTTTCTCCAATGACTGCTCCGAAATACAGAAGTATTCTTCTTTGGAGAAATAATCTTTTTGAGCAAATACAGTCATGATTTAAAACTATTTTTATTAAGTAACGGTAAAACAATAACTTCCCGTTTTATGCTGATTCTTTTGTCCTCATTTTTCCTTTAAAATCAATCATAGTATCAACAATACTCTTTCTTTTAAAGAAAAACTGAGAACAAAATAATTCAACCTAAAATCGGGAACTTATTATTTTACCGTTACTAAAAATACTATTTTTTTTTGAAAAAGTAGAATGCCTAGTTTTTATCCATTCGGACAATTTTTGGAAAAAACTTTCCTTCAATATTTACCAATTGTTTTTGAAAACTCATCACTTGATGAATGTCCTTATAAGCAATAGGCGATTCATCCAAACTTCCACCGATTAATTCAATACCTTCTGATTTTAATAATTTTTTCAAGGCAGAATTAGTCGTACTATTTTTTGCTTTAGTTCGAGAGAGTGCACGACCTGCGCCATGTGATGCGGAATTTAAAGAAGCGGGTTCTCCTTTTCCACTTACAATAAAACCAGGAGCAGTCATCGAACCAGGAATAATTCCTAGCACATTTTTTCCAGCAGGAGTTGCGCCTTTTCGATGCACCATTAATTCTTCGCCATTATGAATTTCTTTCCAAGCGAAGTTATGATGATTTTCTACTTTCGCAATAGGTTTGATACCCAAGGCTTTGGCTAAATTAATATGGATACGATCATGACAAGCGGAAGCATAATCTCCTGCCAAATTCATGGCAATCCAATACTCTTGACCTGCTTCAGTATTTAAATCCAACCATGCTAAATGCTTTACTTCTTTGGGAAGTGGACATTTTTCTTTTGCGAGTTTGGTGTAGTGATTGGCGATATTTGCACCTAATCCACGAGAACCAGAATGCGATAAAATTGATAAATATCTTCCTTGTGGAATTCCAACTTTATTGTTTTCTTCCATCTCCACTATTCCAAATTCAACGAAATGATTTCCTGAACCTGAGGAACCTAATTGTCTCCGTGCTTTTCCGTGGAAAGTTTTGACAAAAGGAATTTCTTTAAACTCACTTCTATCTAGAATTTCATGATCTTGAGCAAATGGTAATTCTTTTCCCATACCGAAACAAGTGTACTCCGAAAGCGTTTTTTTAAGTTCGTAAGTATGTTGTTTTAAATAAGTTTCTGGAATATCATAAATGCTGAGGGCCATTCGACATCCGATATCGACACCTACCGCATATGGAATAATTGCATCGCGAGTTGCCAGCACACCACCAATAGGTAAACCATACCCATGATGAGCATCGGGCATAAGTGCTCCTGCTTCAGCAACAGGAAGTCGCATTGCATTATCCATTTGTAAAATAGCTGAAGGTTGAATATTATCTCTTCCAAAAATATTATAATCCTTTGCGTGTTCCGCAATTGGAATCTGATTGGTGGGAGCCTTTTCTTCTTCAGGTATCAACAATTTTGCAATATTCCCAAGCGCATCATTTTCTAAAAAATCTGCAGGCTTTTTAAGTAAATTTTCAAAGATTCCTAAAACCGCTTCTTTCTTCTGATGCTTAAAATGTCGATTAATGGCGTCGATAGCCATCCCGATAATTTTATTACTAGGTAGCCCAATCTTCCGTAAATCTTTTCCTTTAATTTTTAATCTTGCCACAATTATTATTTTATATTTTAGTTAAGTACAAAAACAAAACATTAGGTTCTTGTATTTATTTGACAAAGGGAAATACAAAAGACGTGAGAAAATAGTTCCTTCAAGAAGTTTTCATAGCTATTGATTCAGAACTATTATCGAGTCCAGATGTTGTAAATAGTGACATTTTCACAACATAGATTTAGTTAAGGAAATTAGAAAAGTCCGCTTCATTTCCCTTTCTTTGTTAAACTTATCTTGACTTCTTAGTACTGCTGTGTTTCAGCATCTATAACCACCCAACTAAAATTCACTCATCATACTAACAAAACCAGTAATGCATAGAACAGTTAAATTTGCAAGAAAAGATCCCCACAATTTTTTTCCTACCATTAGAAAGCGAGTTAACGAATATTTCGAGAAAAATAATATTAAGAAAACAGGCAATATTCAATTACATTTAAAAACATTATTTGTCTTTTCACTTTATTTTATTCCATTTATTTTGATTTTGACTAATGTGTTGCCAATATGGGCAGTCATTATATCTTATTTAATAATGGGATTAGGAAATTCTGGGATTGGATTATGTGTTATGCATGATGCTAATCATGGTTCCTACTCCAAAAATAAATGGATAAATAAATTGATGGAATACTCGATGAATATGATTGGAGCAAGCTCTTTTACATGGAAAATTCAGCATAATGTTTTACATCATTCTTATACGAATATTTATGAATTAGATGAGGATATTGATGATAAACCGTTTTTACGATTATCTCCTGAAGGTAAATTGAAATGGTACCATAAATTTCAACATTACTATGCGCCATTTTTATATTCAATGGCGACATTAAGTTGGGTAACTCAAAAAGATTTTAAACAACTTATCAATTATAATAAATCAGGAATGACAGAACGATGTGGATTTAATCCGACCAAAGAGTGGTTAATTATGATTTTCTCCAAAACTTTCTATTATTTCTATATGCTAATTTTACCTGTATTGCTAGGTGTTCCAATTTGGTTGACTATTGTAGGATTTGTTTTACTTCACATGGTTAGTGGTTTAGTCATCACTACTATTTTTCAATTAGCGCATGTAGTAGAGGGACCGGAGCATTCTGATATTCCTCATAGCGGACAAATGGATAATACATGGGCAATTCATCAATTAAAATCTACTGCAAATTTTGCATGTGAGAACAAATTAATTACATTTTTAGTTGGTGGTTTGAACTATCAGATTGAGCATCATTTATTTCCTACCATTTCGCATATTCATTATGATAAAATATCTAAAATAGTAAAAAGTACTGCGAAGGAATTTAATTTACCTTATTATGAATATTCAAAATTTCATGAAGCGGTGGCTTCACATTTAAAAATTTTGAGATTGCTAGGAGAGGGGAAAGCTTTGCCGCAGTAGCTGCGGGTTTTAACCCGCAGTAAAAATAAAAAAGGATTAGCAACACAGTTGCTAATCCTTTTTTATTTTATAACAATAGTTTTACAAAAAAAAATAATTTTTTGATTGAAGACTGAGTTTTGATTTTTTTTACTGTGGTTAAAACCCGCAGCTACGTATAACACGATTATAATCGTGTTACTGTCGTGCTATTTTTTAATAAAAAATCATCTTCAAGATTTAGTAAATTCAGTCCAGGTGTTTTTCCTATCTCAAAACTTCCCAAATCTTTTTCGTAACCCAACGCTTCCGCACCATTCAATGTCGCCCATTGAATTAATGTCTCAAATGGAATATAAGATTGATATTTAGAAATAGTTTTCATTTCGTCAAGAATAGACAATTGCCAATTTGAAGTTAAACTATCTGTTCCAATTGTCATCTTTGCTCCAGCATCTAAAAATAATTGATAGTTCGGCAAACGATTTTCGATATATAAATTTGCATTAGCACAAGTTGCCCAATATACTTTTTTACTCCAATTATGTGCTGTAGCAATATCATCAGCAGTACAAGTGGTATTGTGTATTAACAATGTTCTTACATTTGGATTCATGTGTTCTAAAGCATAATGAATAGAACGTTTGCCCGTAGGTTGCCAGTCCGTTATTGGAATTTTAAAACCTTTATAAAAGTCAATAAATCCGCCTGTCTTTTTTTCGAAAAACTCATTCTCTGCGGGAGTCTCTTGATTATGAATACTTACCGTACAATCATTTCCATTAACATCATTTATCAGTTTAAAAAGATTTTTAGAAACAGAATATGGAGCGTGAGGGACTGCACTTTTTTTATTTTCGCCATCATCACTTTGACCGTCGTAAACTGCTTTGTATTTTTCAAATTCAGGCGTGGCCCATGCTTCCTGCAAAAAATCAAACATTTCTACAAAAGAATAATATCGAATAGGACTTTTAGTTTTAACGGCAGCCGTATCTAGTTTGTTAGAAATATCGCCTACAGCGACAATTCCATTATCATACATTTCTTGATCTGCTTTTTCGATAGCGGCATCAATTTCTTCTTGTGGCATTTCTCGAAAGGAAACGACACTTGTGATAAAAGGAATCAACGAAGTACCAGTTGCTACTTTCCCTTTCATATGTGAAAGTTCTAAATGGCAATGGGCATTGACAAAACCAGGAACAATTACTCCTTGGTGAATTTCAAGGCTTGCTGGATCGTGATCTGCTCTGGAGTCTATAGATAGAATTTTTCCATTATCATCTAAAATGATTACGCCTTCTTTGATTGGAGAAGAAGAGATTGGGAAAATGTAGTCTGCTGTTATTTTTTTCATATGAGACCCCCAGCCCCTAAAGGGGAGCCTTTTTCTTTTGCCTATCGACAAGAGAAAAAGTTTATTAGATTTGAAATATAGTAATGTAGAAATATATTTCTTTTAGAAGCTGGATTTTTTTTTAGTGAAATAATATTTTTTTGTAATTAATTTATTTTATAAAATCAAAATCATAAGTATCAAAAAGGCTCCTCTTTAGGAGCCAGGGAAAACGCTCGACTGTTTTTTGAATATCGAATATCGAATATCGAACAAGGAATGTC
>Ga0114957_1003544_pt1 | contig 13995 bp, 10 predicted proteins | sample BantaG_FD_87175 | JGI IMG/M metagenome (GOLD analysis project Ga0114957, IMG submission 87175) | Marine algal microbial communities from Bantry Bay, Ireland - BantryBay_4 metaG | ecosystem: Host-associated > Algae > Red algae > Unclassified | place: Bantry Bay, Ireland | collected 2014-11-21 | reverse complement strand
TAATCAAAAAGTTGCCCGAAAAAACCGGTATATCAAGCACTCAAATTAAAAGCACATGACCATCAAAGATTATGATACTTTTATTTTCTCACACATCCCTAAATGTGGTGGAAGTAGCTTTAGAAAGCACATAGTCGAATCTTGTATAGCAAGTAATATCGACCCTTCTAAAGTTTATGCACCCGGAATCAACGGTGTCAAAAACGACAAAAACATCCCACAACTTACGCCCAAAGAACTCAATGTCCTGCGTGGCGAAGAACTAAAAGTTATTGCAGATCATTCTCTATTTGGTGTGCATCGAAAGTATAAACTCAAGATGGCTAAACCGTTTTATTACACCATATTTAGAGAACCTGTGGAGCGATTTATGTCGCATTATAATTTCTTTTATTTTAAACTTGGCTATGCGAATTGTAAAGGCGTATCGCTCAATGAATTGGATAATGTAAAACGTGCAAGAATTATCAGGTCAATAGCCGACTTGCAAGTCAATTATGTCACTAATACACTAACGGATAAAGGAAAAGCAAATAAAAAGCGTTACCTATTGGCTATCAATAATTTAGAGCGATATTATGCCTGTTTTGGTATGTTGAATGACATGGGCAAATCATTAGATATTCTGAATAGATACTCGCCCGAATGGATAACATGGAAGCAAGGTTTTCCTACTGAAAATAGAAACGCAGGCAACAAGGGGGTCAGTGTAATAAAACCTGAAATCATTGCACAGATACAAGAAATAAATAAATTTGATATGTATCTGTATGAGTTTGCAGAAAAACTATTTCATTTGAGGTATGAGGCATATTGCGAAAATATTGACAAACTGCCTGCTCCTCCAAAAAAGGAAATTGAAAATACTGAAAAATAAAAATAAAAATATACGATTCATGTAGTTACATTTTTCAGATATTGAGTCAGAAACATATCTAAAACAAATACACCCGACAAATTATTGATTTGACAGTAATTTATAGTGAGAAATACAATTATTACGAATCAGAATGTCTATTAAAATGAGTGAAAAAACTAGTGTTTGTATTCCCACGTACAATGGAGAAGAGTATCTGCGAGAATGTTTGGATTCAGCATTATATCAGACCTACTACAATACGGAAATACTTATTGTTGATGATTGCTCGTCGGATGGTACGATGATAATTGCCCAAGAATATGCGGCACTTGACGACAGGATACGTATCGTACAGAACAAAAAAAATGCGGGCTTGGTAGGCAATTGGGAAAACTGCATACGAGAAGCAAGTGGAGATTGGATAAAATTTCTTTTTCAAGACGACATTCTCACGCCTACCTGTCTGGAGAAAATGTACACCGCTTGCATACGCCATGAGTCGCCGATAGCTGTGTGCCGACGCAATTTCATTATTGAGTTCAACGCTGACCCTGCCATTCGCAGTTTCTTTCAGAAAGACGTAGTAAAAGCCGAGCAATTGATAGAAAAACAACAACTCGTCAGTGGGCAAGATTTATCGAACCTCGTCAATGACCGCTTACTCAATAATTTTTTGGGCGAGCCTACCTCACTGTTTTTTCATAAAAAAATATTGAAACAATACGGCAGCTTTAGCACCGAGCTATCCCAAATGTTGGATTACGAGTTTACTATACGAGTAGCGACCAATACTGGCTTTGTCTTTTTGCCGGAAACACTCGCGTACTTCCGCGTACACGGCGGTGCAGAAAGCAACAAAAATCGCAGTGACGATAGAGCAGAAGCCAAACGAGTGAAGATAGAATATGTCGATAAACTCATTCTGCTACACGAAATGAAATATAGTAAGCACTTTGCAAACTTCCGCGAACATGCAGGAATGGACAAGGTACAAGAAAAAATACGCGGCGAATTTTTGAAAGGACTGGACCAAATCGGACATGAACGTTTGGGGGAAGCCTTAAAACCTTTTTTGAAAAAATATAAAGGTTTGGAAGCCGAGTTGGCATACTTTGAGAAGACGTATAATGAAGAATTTGTAGTGGCATAAAATTTTAGAAATGTACACAGGTAAGATAATTAATAAAGGTAAATTTTATATATCTGGTTGGATAAAAAGTAAGAACCACGACTTTCCTGTGAGGATACAACTGGTCTCAAAAAACAAAGTTGTCCGTGATTTCATTGCCCAACGAAAATTAAAGAACGACAATAAAGACAAAATAGGAAAACACGGATTTAGAATTTCTGTAGAACAGCTCATTGAGCGTGGTTGTAGAGATGAAATACTTATACAAACGTCAGACGGGCAATTCAAATTTCCGTCCATCAATTTATCATCAAGAATTAGTAGCAGAAGACCAATGAATTTAGTCAAACGACAAATAAATAGACCCAATATCTTTTTAGTAGGTGGGCAACCCAACTCAGGAAAAACGACCTTCACCAACGAATTTAGTACATTATACAAAGGCGTATATACACTAAGGCTTGATGAGATATTCAGAAACGATGCTTATCCGGAAGGAACATATCAACGCATATTGGGTTATGTTGATTCGCCAATGTTCAACAAAGAAGACTTTGTTCGACTTTTTCTCAACGAATACCTATACACTATTCCTTTCAACGAATCGAATACTATCATTATAGAAGGTTGGGTTTTGAATACCGAATTGATAAGAAAAAAAATGATGCAGATACTGAACCTCTACGGCGCACCCATTTTCATGCAATTGACCGACCACAAACTGAAATTCAGAGGGCAAACCTTTAGCAAAAGCCATAAAGAAAATGCCAAGGCATTTTATGAATTTTATAAAAAAAGACGACTCGAAGAACTCACCAAACGTACCACCTATCAGTTTTATGATGACTTGGGGCAAAAATCCTTCAACTCCAAAACCGCCGAAAAAATAGAAAAAGCAAACATGCCCGACCTCAAAGGCAAACACGTCCTCGATATAGGTTGCAATGCAGGGTACATGTCCAATACCTTCGCACGAAAGGGCGCGAAACAAGTCTATGGAATAGATGTCAGAAGAGTATCCGTCAGCGTTGCTTCCCAATACAATAACGTATTCTACCAATCGCCCAACGTCAAATTCTTTCACATAGATGTCTATGACTTCAAACCCGATACCAAAATAGATGTCGTCTATGCCTCCTCTGTATTTCATTATTTCAGAGAAAGACAAGACTACTTCTTCAAGTACATGCACAGCCTCATGAGTGCAGATGGGCTGATGGTCATCGAAATCGAACTCTACGAAGGCGAAGCTGACAAGGCATACACTTACAAATACCAAAGAGGCGTAGATGACTCACCCTGCCATTTCCCGAATCAGAAAATGATAGAAAAAATGGTAAAAGGTAAATTTGACATTCAATCAAAAAAGCTATCAGTCAATCAACAAGGAAGTAAATTGAACAGATATTTCTTCCATCTTAAAAAGAAATAAGGAACGACAAAATAATTTTAAACGAGAGAAGATACAAGGTGAGAGATAAAACAACTCGTAACTCGTAACTCGTAACTCGTAACTCGTAACTCGTAACTCGTAACTCGTAACTCGCAACTCGCATATGGTTTTTAACGACGACATTTTATTCATACACATCGGCAAAACAGGCGGAACCTCGGCAGCGGATTATCTTTGCCGCACGCTATCTGCACCCGTATATAATGCCATACCCGAAAGAGCGCATGGCAAAGCGATAGGACATGAAATAACAGTACAAGGACAACGGCACGGTACGCTGGAAGAAGCACAACAATTTATCAAAAAATATGATAAAACGATTGATTCTTTCAAAGAAATTGTTGCAGTTATCAGGCATCCGTACAACCTTGAAATTTCCCTATTCAATTATTACAAACGACTCATAGCAAAACAACCCAAAATACTTGACAATGCACCCAAACGTAAAGAAATCGTCTTGAATGGCTCGTTTGAAGATTTTGTCAGAGGGAAATTTTACCACAGACACGGCTTGAATATCAGGAAATACATCACTATCGACGATAAAATTCCCAAAAATGTACGTATTGTAAAGTTTGAAAATTTGCATGAAGAATTTACCGAAATTGGTAGAAGATATGGCAACGGCAATCCAGATTTTCCGCATTTAAATAAGACCAAAAAGGTAGATATTGAAAAATACATCACACCAGAATTAGAGGTGATTTTATTCCGAAAATATCGTTGGGTTTTTGAAAAAGGGAATTATGAACGTTTAGAGTTTTGACAGGTATAATTGATTCAAATTGGATCACCATTCAAAAAAGATAAACTGAAATGAAAAAATATAGCCTACTTCTTTTATTGGCATCCACAATATTTCTATTAAATTGTAATAATTTTGTAAATAAAGAGAAAAAAAGTAAACCGAACTTCATAATCATTGTCGCTGATGATGCAGGTTACAGTGATATTGGTTTTTTTGGGAGCGAAATTGCCACTCCTACGCTTGATATTATGGCTAAAAACGGCATAGTCTTTCCGAATTTTTATAACTTTTCCAGATGCAGTCCATCGAGAGCTAGTTTGATGACTGGCTTGTATCCGCAAAGAGTAGGTATGGGAGAGCTTTCTGGCAAATCACTGGAGTATGGACTACCAGGATATTTAGGATATCTAGGATTCGAGCATTCAACTATAGCAGAAATATTAGAGAAAAACGGCTACCATAATATGATGTGTGGAAAATGGCACTTGGGCAATGAATTAGATGAAAATAAAACACCACTCGGAAGAGGATTTCATGATTTTTTTGGGCTAAACTCCGGCGAGGCTTCTCACTTTAAATGTAATACAGAAAAGCCCAAATATTATTTACAAGATAAAATTTTTGAAGATTGCAATGACAACTTTTATAGCAGCGATATGTTTGCGGATATGGCAATTCAGTTTTTAGAAAAGAATAATGGTGAAAAACCTTTTTTATTATACTTACCCTATACTGCCCCACACCACCCTATAGAAGCACCTATAGATATTGCTGATAAATACAGAAAGGTGTACTCAACAAAACGCAATATCGAAAAAGCAACTAGAAACAGAGTAAAAAAACTCAGTAAAAATATTGACGTTAGCTTTGAAGATTATGTGTACCCCCAAATTACCGAAAAAGCAAAAAAAAAGTACCTTAAAAAGAGAAGGGATGTAAGGGATTTACTTGCTACTCGTGCAGCAATGATAGAGGTCATGGACACAGGAATAGGAAGAATTATGAATTATTTGGAAGATAAATCCATAGATGACAATACAATTATATTTTACTTTTCTGATAATGGTGGCGGTAGTGCTACCGAGCCTGCCGAAAAACTGGTAAATGCACCATACAAGGGGATGAAAGCCTCTCTACAAGAGGGTGGAATAAAGACACCATTAATTATTTATGGCAAGGATATTCCCACAGGAAAGGTAAATAATAACATCGTTTCAGTCATGGATATATTCCCAAGTATTTTATCCATAGCAGGTATTTCTTTCGAGCAGCACCAGAATATAGAAGATAAATATAAAGGTATAGACATCTCTCAAACTATATCAAACAATAAAAAAGCCATTAGTCGAAAATATCTATTTTGGGATTTGTACGGACAGCAGGCAGTAATAAAAAATGGGCGATGGAAATGGATAAATGATAAAAGTGGAGAAGACCGATTGTTTGACATCAAAAATGACCCTTTGGAAAACAATAATGTTGCATTAACAAACAAGCCAATAGTGCAGCAAATGAAAAAAAGTCACCTTGAATTTAGAAAAGCCAATAACGTAGAGCCTTATCCTAACACAAAGAGAATGAAAAAACGAATCAATCGTTCAAAGAAAAATTAATCAGACTTTGGGAAATTAAATTTTTTTATCTGAAAACTTAACAGATTTCATTTTAGCAAGATTTTGGCAAAATAAATTTTGAAAGTCTATAAATTGTATGAATATTATATCTTTTTAAAAAGGTTTTTACTCACTAAACCAAATTTTTATTGGTGTGTCAAAAATCTGTTGAGTTTTTCAGTACATAAAGTATTTTCCGTTTTGTACGCTTCAAATAGCTACTTACGCTTCAAGGCTTAGGCAATCAGGAAGAATAAATTAGTCATTTTATGCTGCCCTTTTTCCTTCTAAGAAACTTTCAAAAATCCTTACGTAGCGTAGGCTATGTGCGGTTTTTGAAAATTCCTTACAAGAAAAAATGACTATCCTAAAATTGACCAATTTATTCTTCCTGATTGCCTTAATTCTCGACTGTCCTGTTTCCAAAATTGTTGAGAAAACCATTATTCAATAGACTATTATCACTTAAAATGCAGCATTTATTCACAAAAAAAAACATTGGCTTATTGCTACTTTTTGTGCTAATATTTTTGGTTCGGTACAATGATGGCTTGTTTAGCTACAAAATAGTCAATAATGCTAAAGATGGAGTATACCTTTTAGGGCCTACCTTTCATAAAATAGCAGCTATTATAAAATCAGGCGAGATTCCTTTACGCATCCCCGAAATGATGGGAGGCATGCCTTATTATAATAGTGCTTTATTTTCGGCGACTTATCCGTTTTACTTCTTTGGCACAGTAGAATACGGTGTAGGCATTGAGTTACTTCGTACCATGATGTTGATTACCCTGTTGCATCTCTGCATACTCTTTCTCAATACCACCCTCCTGCTCCGAATGTCGGGCGTAGAGTGGTTATACAGTATACTCGGGGCGAGCGGAGTCATCATAGCTGCCAATACCTTACACAATGCCGGGTGGATAATTACTATATCCGGCTACTCTTGGCTTCCCCTTTTTTTTGCAGGTATTATATACATTTTCAGGAAGCCCGAAAGTTGGCTGGGGGCGATAGTGCTTGGATTGTCGGCAATAGGTTTTTTGGCAAAGCCCGCACAAACGGCTATACTCACTTTATTTTTCGGTGCTATTATATTTCTTGCCGGAGCAATATCGCACCGAAAACAATGGAAACAACTACTCCCCAAATTAATCGTTGCCGGAACATTGATAGCAGGTGTTTCGGCAGTAGCCTTAGTCCAAATATATATGGATTTTGGGGAAATGATGCGCTACACATCGGGTGGGCGAGTAGTTGGAAATACCCCCTTGCCGCCGGATGCCTACCGTGCAGATTACCCACTTAGCCTTGCCAGCGAATTTTTGGTGTATAAAAAGCGACTTTTGGGCCCAGGGCATTTTTATGTAGGACCTGTTTTTCTCTTTTTTGCAATTGTGGGAGTCGCGCTGACTACACTTAAAAGAAAGCATAAAAACTGGCTTTTTTTCATCTTGTTCAGCATTTTAATATATTGTCTTATCTCATCTTTTGGCAAAAATCTTGGCTTTTTCTACATCAATCAAAAAATACCTTTAGTCAATAAAATACGACAATCTGTTCGGTTTATGTTCGTTGGCAATATTTGTATTGCTTACTTCGCAGCATTAGGATTTCGAGAATTATTTGCCAATTGGGATACCGAAAAACGGAGCAAATATATACTCGCATTCGGGGTTCTGTTTATAGGTTTGGTCTTGCTGTATCAAATGCAAGTCATGCGATATAAAATTCCGATTTATGCCTATCTTTTGCCGCCCTTTTTGGCGATAATACCTGCCTTTTTGAAAAGTAAATGGTTTAGTTTGGCACTTGTCATTATGCTCATTGGTACCAATGGGCTTATCATGCCCGAAGCTGTCTATTCAAAAGCTGAAGACAGAGGTTTCAATGAACCACCCAACTTGGCATCCATGAATATCCTCCAAAAAATCAGCGAACAAGCTGACTATCAAGACTATCGATTGGTGAGCTTCGACAACAAGTTTTTGACAGATCATCAATGGGGGCAAAACTCGCTGTACTACGGCATCAGGACGTTTTATTCGGGCATCACACCTGTACCCAACCAACAGCATCTTGAGGTCATGAGAGGAGGAGATAATTATTTTAATCTTCGCCGTATTCAGGGAGCTAAATGGTTTGTATATCCCAACAAACGCAAAGCCGATGAAAGTTTAGACTTATTGTACAAAAATAAGATTTACTCCATTTATGAAAATAAAAATGCAATAGGAAAATACTATACCGTTGATAAGGTCAGAAAAACAGATGAAAACTGGGAGAGAACCAGAGATAATATAGAAAAACTGGGAGAAAAAGCAACATCATTTGCCCTTGTCAGTCAGGAGGATATAAGCCAATTAAGAACACATTTGAAGAAAAAAAAAAGGCGAAAAAAAGGCAAGACAAAATAGAAGAAACTCATTATAGTGCTAATAAAATTGCACTTCAAGTCGAGGCACAAGCCAATAAAATTTTATTAATTAATGAATATTTTGACGATAATTGGCGCGTAAAAATAGACGGACAAGCGACTAAAATGTATAAAGCCAATATCAACCAAATCGCTATTCCGATAGATAAAGGGAATCACGAAATAGAATTAAAATATAGACCAACATTTTATTTGTTTTTATACTATATTCAAAAAATAGCGTTTGTTATTATTTTTGTGAGCCTATTGTTTTTTATGATAAAATATATTCGGACATCTAAGCCTTCTACTGATGTATGAAGTTAGAATAATCATAGACCATGCTATTTAACTCATTAGAATTTTTACTCTTTTTACCAGCCATATTTTTACTATACTGGTTTGTATTTCAAAAGGATGTAAAAATTCAAAACATACTGATAGTTGCAGCGAGTTACCTATTCTACGGTTGGTGGGATTGGCGATTTTTGTCACTGATAATTTTCAGCTCTTTGATTGATTATACGCTTGGCATCCAACTCGGAAAAACAGATAATACAGGACGGCGAAAGGCATTATTATGGATAAGTATGCTTGTCAATTTGGGATTTTTAGGTGTTTTTAAGTATTATAATTTCTTTGCCGATTCCTTTGCAGACTTGCTTCAGGGGCTTGGTATGAATGCCGATTTTGCGACCTTGAATATCTTATTGCCTGTCGGTATCAGTTTTTATACCTTCCAAACGATGAGCTATACCATAGATGTGTATCGCCGCAAGCTCGAACCCACCAAAGATATTTTTGCTTTCTTTGCATTCGTCTCATTTTTCCCGCAGTTGGTCGCAGGACCTATTGAACGAGCCAAGAATCTACTGCCGCAGTTTTACGCAAAACGCTCCTTTGACGAAACCAAAGCGGTGGACGGGATGCGACAAATATTATGGGGTTTTTTTAAAAAAGTAGCGATAGCAGATACTTGTGCGATATACGTGAACGCGATATTTGCGGATTCGGCAGAGCTTTCCGGCGGCATATTGCTCTTGGGGGCGGTGCTGTTTGCCTTTCAGATTTATGGCGATTTTTCGGGCTACTCTGATATTGCCATTGGTACGGCGCGTTTGTTTGGGTTCAACCTGATGCAAAATTTTGCCTATCCGTATTTTTCGCGTGATATTGCAGAGTTTTGGCGACGCTGGCATATTTCATTATCTTCGTGGTTCAAAGATTACCTGTACATTCCGCTTGGAGGTAGTCGTGGTGGACAGTGGATGCAGCTACGCAATGTATTTGCGATATTTCTGGTGAGTGGTTTTTGGCATGGTGCCAACTGGACATTTATCGTATGGGGCGGTTTGAATGCCCTCTATTTTGTACCGCAAATGTTGCTGAAAACGAACCGAAATAATCTCGGCATTGTAGCCCAAGACAACATGTTACCGTCTATAAAGGAGGTGTTCCAGATTTTGCTGACCTTCTTTTTGACTTGTGTAGCTTGGGTCTTTTTTCGGGCGGCTTCGGTGGGAGAAGCATTTGAGTATCTCGTCAATATGTTTACGCTCAACGGCGATGGATTTGGGACGTATATGAACGCGCTGAAATTGTCGGGAGAAAAACTGACCGGATTGGGCGGTTTGATAGCCTTATTAATTGTAATCGAATGGATACAGCGTAAAAAAGAACATGGTTTGGAGCATTTGAAGTGGGCGCAACCACTACGCTGGATAGTTTATATATTACTGATTCTGATTGTTTTATATCATTTTGGAGAAAGCGGCGAGTTTATTTATTTTCAATTTTAATGAAAAAATTTATACAAAAAATATTATTACTTTTACTTGTCGTTACTATCATCGTACAAGTGCCTAAGTGGTTGTTGCCGCCATTTTGGGGCAATGAGGTGTACGATGGCAAGCTATACCATTTGGAGCAAAAAGATAGAGGGTATAATACATTTTTTGTGGGTACGAGTCGGGTAGATGCTGGGATAGTTCCAAGAGTTTTTGACAAAAAGGCTAGAAATAAAACAAAGTCTTTCAACTTAGGTGCGCCGGGCTCGTGCGGATTGGAGAGTATCGCATTGACCGAATATTTGATTGAACACGAGACCTTGGATGTACAAAATATTTTTGTTGAATTTCCATTGCTCAATATCCATCATAAAAGAAACAGGGGGTCGATAAGAGGTCGATATTATTATGATTTTAATATGTATTGGCTTTCTGTCAAAAAAATATTTTACGGTGAAGATGAGGCGAAAAACAAACTAAGTGCATGGAGTGAACATACCGGACTTTTGATGAAAAATACTTTTTCTATGGGGACTTTTGACGATTCGCTCAAGCGGTTGACGCATGGCGTGAAAAGAAAGAAAAAAAGGTATGAGAAGGAACGAGGTTATACCCCTTTGAAGAACGACTCTAAAAGCAGGGAACACCAGAAACGCAGAAAGGTATTTTTGAAAAATAAAACGATTTTAAAAAAGAGAAAAAGAGTGGCTAACTTGGTATTTGGCAATACAGCACATCCGAAAAATGAATTTGCAATCAAGCAACTTGAAAAATTAATAGACCTTGCGAACGAACGAGATATTAATCTCTACTTTGTCTTATATCCCAAAGCAGCCCAATACGTGTACCAAGAATCGGTGCAAGTATGGTCTGATAAGGTAAAAGCGCGTACTATTAATTTGGCTAATCCGAAAAAATATAGTGATTTTTACGAAAAGAAATATTCATTTGACAGAGCGCATTTGAATCATAAAGGAGCTGAATTACTAACTAAAGAGTGCGCGGTAGCGTTCAAAAAAATGCGTGAAGAATAAAATATGAAACTAACTTTTGAGCATAGGGGTATTCCGATAGCTTTGTCGGTCTTGATGTCGATAGTTTTCATAGCGATTACCGTATCAAATGCGATAAATTTTCCGGCGGCGGCAGATGATTTCATTCTATTTGTACAGCAATTGCACCATAAACTCTTGACAAGTTCGGGAGCAAAAGACGCAATTACCTACTTTTTTGCACCGGCTTTTGGCATTCATACCAAATTGTCTTCTAGGGTATTAGGCTTGCTTTCTTACGGTATTTTTGGGGTCATTGATTTTAAATTTTTGATAATAGCAGGCAATGTGTGCTACCTTTTCATGGCACACAAAATCTCTGATATTGCCGCTAAAATAAATGAGGAAGCCTATCTGCGCCCGATTATACTCTCCTTACTTTTAGTGCCGTTGGCACTAAATTTCAGACCTGTTTTTATTACAGGATTTCCTTTTCATATCCTGTTTGCTTTTTTGTGTTTTGTTTTTTTGACCCGAAAAAAAATAGGCATTTCTTTTCTCTTTTTTTTGCTGACAACATTCTGTGCCGGACCGGGCGTATTCACGGGTTTGGTCAGTTTTGCAGCACTGGTAATTTATTCGTTTAGAGATAAAAAATATATACCTTATGCCTTATTGTATTTGACAATGGCATCGGTTTTATTGGTTTTTATTTTTTTATATAAAACGCCGGCAACAGAATCAAGTCTTAATTTGAGCTTTAGTGCTATTGCATCATACATCGTTTATGTGTTGGTATTTGTCCAGAAATCAGTCACACCTTATTTGATAGACTACGGAAATTTACCAATAGTTTACATGCTAATTGGTATCGCTATATGTTCAATAATTATTTACCTGCTCGTGCGTAAATTTCAGGAAACTACAAATTCATCATTTTTCTATCTGTGTATATATCTACTCATATTGGGGGCGTTGGCAGGCGTAGTGCGTGATGGAGGCACAAGTTTTTTACCCAATGTAGCAGCTCGTTATGAGCATTATTCAGTGGTTTTTGTGGCATCATTTATTGGCTTAATCTATGGATTTATATCTTCTTCGAAAATAAAGGTGGGCATTGGTATCTTTTTTCTAATTTTGTTTTTTATGCGGTTTTACACCAATACAATATCTCATACAAGTGGTTATCAGTACGATACATTTGTCACGCGCAATGGTAAAACATTACGAAAACTAATGAAACAGAAAAAATATCAATATTTGCATAATTTTAAATATGAAAATATTGCCCAAAATGTGAGCTTGCAAGAAGCACCTAAAAAAGGAAAGCGAATAAATACATCAGGCATAAGTATATTTAAGCATGTGAATGAACCCGAAATTGGTATATTGTCATTTATGTTTAAAGAAAAAAAGGAGTATAAAAACATTCGTGTGATATTGCAACAAGGGAAAAACGTATATGGTTTTGAGCCTTATCAGACCAAATCTAATCGTTATTATTGTTTGATTGCCAATAATGGAGACTTGCCAAAAGGAGAATATCGACTAAGGATTTGGTATGAGGACGAGCAAGGTAAATACGAACGCAAACTAACACAAGGCAAGAAGATGGAATTTAATTAAAGCAGATTTAAAATTTCTCTGCCTGTCGTGCGACTTAAAATTTTAGCGCACGAACGAACTAAAGATTAAAAACTAAGTCTATTAATGACTCATTACCGCTTTGCGCGTCCAATTAGGTATAAAATCATGGATACAGAAAAAAAGACAGTCACCCATATACAAAAAGGAGTACGTAAAATACTGGAAATTCCGGGTGTTTACGACCTGTTTCACACCCTTACGGGTGGAAACAAACAACGAGAAAAGCACTTTGAGCAGTATTTTAACTTGGAGAAGGGCAGTAAAGTACTAGACATCGGCTGCGGCACGGGTGTACTACTAAAAAATTTGCCTGATGGCGTAGAATATCATGGTTGCGATTTGGAAGAAAACTATATTGAATACCTCAATGAAAAATTTGAAGGCAAGGGCGTTTTTTACTGCGAAAGGGTAGGGGAGGTCATTCGGGAAGAATGGAAAGGCTACTTTGATGTCATCAATGCACATGGTTTGCTGCATCATTTGAGCGACGAAGATTGTGATATGCTACTCGAAACCGCACGCTTATACCTCAAACAGGGCGGTTATTTAGTCACTGTAGATTCTGTTTTTCATAAAGGGCAATCAAAAATGTCAAAATGGTTGGTTTCCAAAGACAGGGGGCAAAACATCCGTACCACCGAAGGCTACGATGATTTAGCAAAGAAATTTTATGATAAAAAAGAAACTGAATTGATTACCAATCATTTACGAATACCATACAGCATCTACGTCATGGCGATGTACAAATGAGTTGCGAGTTAAGAGTTGTTTTTCGCGCAGCGAAAAAAGTATAACTTGCAACCCGTAACCCGCAACTACAAATCAGTGATAACGAAAAACGTCAAACTCAATGCTTTTATCGCCCAATTTTCAAAATTTGGTTCTGTCAGTGTACTCACTACGATACTTGGCATATCCGCCAACTATATTCTGTTAGAAATACTACACTTGCCGCTATATCCGGTATACATCAGCGTATTTCTTGTTGGTGTATTGATTTCTTATTTGCTCAATGCCCGTTTTACATTCAAAGAAAAAACCAATGTAAAAGACGGTGCAAAGTATTACATCTCGTATATTACAGGACTCGTCGTGGGCTTGGTCTTATTGTACATATTTGACCAAACACTCGAATATTCCGATTTTATACTGACCATTTTGGTCATTCCCTTTCGATTTATCATTACCTTTGTCTTAATCAAAAAAGTGGTCTACGCCAAAAAATGATATTAGGGAAGACGAAAAAAATAATCTACCCGTCTGAATTGTTCTTTTTCTTATATGTTTCACTAAATCTTCCTTACGTAGCTCGGCTATGCGCGTCAAATTTAGCCAAACATATAAAAAAAAT
>Ga0114957_1003543_pt1 | contig 13999 bp, 7 predicted proteins | sample BantaG_FD_87175 | JGI IMG/M metagenome (GOLD analysis project Ga0114957, IMG submission 87175) | Marine algal microbial communities from Bantry Bay, Ireland - BantryBay_4 metaG | ecosystem: Host-associated > Algae > Red algae > Unclassified | place: Bantry Bay, Ireland | collected 2014-11-21 | reverse complement strand
ATCAAAGACGGAGAAGTAATCGCGATTACCAATCTAGCCAAAGCGTATAAAAAACTCGGAGCCGAGGTACATTTATTATGTATCAATACCCCCAAACATTTTTACGATAAATCAGACCTGCCAGATAGTTTTAATTTTTACAAAACCATTCAGTCAATCCCCGTAGATACCGACCTAAAACCATCCCGGGCTTTTCTAAATCTTTTCTCTACCAAATCCTATCATATTGACCGTTTTGTCAATGATAAATTTTCTAAAAAAATAATAAAAACACTAGAAATAATAAAACCGGAGATCGTCCAAATGGAAACCCTCTTTCTGGCGCCCTACGTCGATCTAATTCGAAAACATTCTAACGCAAAAATTGTCATGCGAGCCCATAACGTAGAACACGAAATCTGGTCCCGAATTACCGACAATACCTCGTCTTTTTTCAAAAAAAAATACCTGGCCTACCTCACCCGAAAATTAAAAAATTTTGAACTACAACAACTCAATAGCTACGACCTTTTAGTCCCCATTACACAACGAGATTTAGCAACTTTTCAACAATTAGGTTTTGCCGGGGAACATCAGGTAACGCCCATTGGAATTGACCACCAACGCTACCAGCCAGTACCTTTTGATCCGGATCAGCCTTTGTCAATTTCTTTTATTGGTTCGCTGGACTGGATTCCCAACCTGGAAGGGATGGATTGGTTTATCAAAAATGCCTGGCCGACGATTCGAGCCGCCTTCCCGGAACTAACCCTGCACCTGGCCGGTCGGAATACGCCGGATCATCTACACGAACTGATTTCCCAAAAAGTGATCGTCCACGGTGAAGTACCCGATGCTAAAGATTTTATTAATCAACATCCCGTCATGATCGTTCCACTCCTCAGCGGAAGTGGGATGCGGGTAAAAATTTTGGAAGGGATGGCACTGGGCAGGGTAGTGATTACGACCAGCATTGGTTTAGAAGGCATTGAAGCACAACACAAAAAAGAAGTATTGATCGCTGATACGGCCGCAGAATGGTTTCAATGTTTAAAATTTTGTCAGGAGCATAACGAAGCACTTTCTCACATCGGCGCGGCGGCTCAAAATCTTATCCGGGAGCATTATGACAATTTGGAAATTGGTCAGCGACTTTTGACTCGATTTTAGCGATTTTTCCCGTTTTTGCTATTTTCTTTCAGTAAAAAATGACCGAAAATAAATAAATTTTTGTCCAATATGAATTTTAAAAATGGATTAAATGACCAACGTTTCTTCTAACTATTTGGAATTTTACCCTTAAATCGTTCTTTTTTTTGCAAAAACACCCTCAGAAATCTTCTTAACGGAAACCACTGATGTTTGTTAACCTTTCTTTCTTATTTAGACATTTTCTAAATAATATATAGTAGTAAATATATATTGGTAATAATGGTTGTGAATTGTATTTTTGCGCTGACATAAAAATGACAATGGATATAATATATTTTCTTATGCGTACCATTCGTCAAAAAAGATTTAGATATATGACTAGAAATACGACAACACCAAGGATGAAACCCCTACTTTCCCTCCTCTTCGTTTTGTTTGCTTTTTCCCTTTCCGCCCAGGCTGATCTTGATGCGGGTAAAGCCCTCTTCCGAAACAACTGTGCTTCTTGTCACAATAAGTCCATGAAGGATGATATGACGGGACCGGCATTAGGTGGAGTAGAAGAAAGATGGGAAAGCGAAGAATTGCTTTATGCCTGGATTCGAAACTCTTCTGCGGTGATCGCCACGGGTGATGCCTACGCAGTAGGTCTTTACAACGAATGGAACAAATCAGTGATGACTGCCTTTCCAAATCTGAGCGATGAGGAAATCGCTTCGGTTTTAGGATATATTGATGGTGTTTATAAAGGTACTTATCCGAAAGGTGGTGTTGTGGTTGCAGACACACCTGTTGGAGGCGAAACCGAAGAATCTGGCCTCAGTACGCCTTTCTTTATTGTATTATTCTTAATTCTAGCAATTTTAGCAGTTGCCTTAGCTCGTATCATTTCTAATCTAAACCGCATGGCGCAGATTAAAGAAGGAGCTGCACCGGGTCAGGTTGCTACTATTAAAGATATACTGACCAGCCGTGGCGTAATTGGGTTTATCATCTTTGCCGCGGTGATCATCGGTGGATTTACTACCGTTAATAATGCCATTAGCCTGGGACGTCAGCAAGGATACGCACCGGATCAGCCGATCAAATTCTCTCACGCATTACACGCGGGGCAGCAGCAAATCGATTGCCAATACTGTCACGATGGTGCCCGTCGTAGTAAGCATTCCGTGATTCCCGCTACCAATACTTGTATGAATTGCCACAAGGCCATCAAGAAAGGAAGCGAATATGGTACGGCTGAATTATCAAAAATCTACGCTTCTATTGGGTACGATCCAACTACGGATAAATACCTGGAAAATTACGAGGACATGACCAACGAGGAGATCAAGCCGATCTTCGTGAAATACGCCAAAGAAACTTTCTTGAAAGACAAAGCTGCGGAACCTCGTTACGCTAACTCTGAAACCAAGCTGGAACGCGATGCCACCGAGGAAGCGGAAAAACAATGGGAAAATATCGAAGCTTCCCTAACCAATCCTTCCAAGGAAAATGTCGGCGGCGCCATCGAGTGGGTACGTATTCACAATCTACCCGATCACGTTTACTTCAACCACGCTCAGCACGTAACCGTAGGTAAACTGGCTTGTCAGACTTGTCACGGTCCTATCGAAAAAATGGAAGTGGTACAGCAATACGCGCCCCTGTCAATGGGATGGTGTATTAACTGTCACCGTCAAACGGAAGTACAATTTGCTTCCAACGAATATTACGATCAGTACGAAACCTACCACAAAGAATTGAAAGCCGGAAAACGGGAAGTCGTTACGGTAGAAGATATTGGAGGTTTGGAATGTCAAAAATGTCATTACTAGGCAATCAGTTAATTACATTTTCCAAAAAACAAAAAAGTACGATCAAGGGATGGCGATTAAATTATTTGATCAACCTACCTAAAAAAGAGTTTAATTAAATTGAAATAATGGACAAGAAAAATCAGGACATCTGGGTTGGAATGGCACACAAAAACAACGATCCTGCACTCATCGAAGCTGCTGGAAAAGAGTTTGTGGAATTACCCATCATTGAAGCCCTAGGCGATGAAAAAATTGCCGAAGTAGAAACCAATCGACGTGATTTTCTAAAATACCTGGGCTTCGGTCTGGGAGCAGCTACCGTAGCTGCCAGTTGTGATGTACCCGTCAAAAGAGCAATTCCTTACGTAACCAAACCCGACGAAATCGTTCCGGGTGTGGCTACTTATTATGCTTCCAGTTTTGTCAAAGGTGGTGATTACTGCTCGGTCTTGGTAAAGACCCGGGAAGGTCGACCCATCAAGATTGAAGGAAACGTTTTGTCTCCACTGACTAATGGTGGAACTTCCGCGCGTGCACAGGCCAGTGTTCTCGAACTATACGACGTGAACCGTAATAAAATGAGCGGTACCGTTGGGGAAAATGGTGCGATTACGCCTATATCCTGGGCCGATTTGGACAAGGCGGTAATGGGTAAATTAAACGGCGGATCAAAAATCCGAATCGTTACCAATACCGTTTTAAGTCCTACGACTAAACAAGTCTTTGCTGATTTTCAGGCAAAATATCCTAATACAAAAGTAGTTACTTACGACCCGATCTCTTCTTCCGCCATCCTGGAAGCCAACGAACAGAGTTTCGGAGATCGGATTCTTCCAGATTATCACTTCGACAAAGCAGATACCATCGTTAGTTTTGGGGCTGACTTTTTAGGTACCTGGATTTCTCCAATCGAATATGCTACTGCTTACGCAAAAGGTCGTAAGGTCAATGCGAAGAATCCTAAAATGTCTCGTCACATTCAGATTGAAAGTGGAATGTCTTTGACGGGTTCCAATGCGGACAACCGGGTATTGATCAAGCCTTCTGAAATGGGCGCTGCGATTGCTACCTTCTATAGTGCTATGGGCGGCGGTGTTTCCGCGCCTAAACTTAATGCCAAGGCGACCAAAGCGATTAGAAGTCTGGCCAATCAGTTAAGCGGAAGCCGTGGTAACTCAATCGTTGTTTCTTCTTCTAATAATGTCATGGAGCAAATCATGGTCAACAAGATCAACGAGATGCTCGGTAATTTAGGAAAAACGGTTACGTTCACCCACGGTTCTTTACAGCGCCAGGGTATTGACCGTGAAATTCAAAATCTAATTACTGAAATGCAAGGTGGAAGTGTGGATGCCGTCCTCGTATTGGACGCTAACCCTGCTTTTGATCTTCCAAATTCAGATAAATTTATTACCGCTTTCGCGAAAGTTCCACTGAAAGTTTCTTTGTCTTACGACGTAAACGAAACCATGGCACTTTGTGATTATATCGCACCAACACACCACTACTTGGAGTCTTGGGGTGATGCAGAACCAAAGCGTGGATATTACAGCATCATTCAGCCAACTATCACCCCTTTATTCCCAACTCGTCAAGCGGAGGCATCTTTATTGACCTGGGCCGGAAGTGCTAAGTACAAAGCGGATGCTGAACAGCCTTATTATGACTATCTTCGAAATAACTGGAATACTAAGATGTCTGGAGCGGAAAGCAGTTTTGCTACTTTCCGATCTTTCTGGGATGAAACATTGCACGATGGGGTAGCCAAAGTAGGCGCTCCTGCACGGGAATACACCAGCTGTGCCGCGAGTATGAACGGAGGACAAATTACACAGCCTTCTAATTCAGCAATAGAAATTGATTTTATGGAATCCGTTAACATGGGAGCAGGCCAGTATGCCAACAATCCCTGGTTAATGGAAATGCCGGATCCAGTTACCAGAACTTCCTGGGGGAATTATCTCGGAGTGCCCGTGAAATTTGACGGAGCGCATACTTTCGAAGGATATAAAGGAATTGGTTCCAATATGGTAAAAGGATATGCGGATGTGGTTAACCTAACGCAAACTGGTGCGGAAGAAGCAACGCCAATTACGGCTTTTCCACAGTTTGGTCAGCCCGAAGGAACCGTTGCGACTAGTCTTGGTTACGGTAGAAAAATTTGTGGAGACGCAGGTCGAAACGTAGGAACCAATATGTTTCCATATTTATCTATTGATCAAAATGGAAATACGCAATACTATGCCACCAACGTGGAAGTAAGCGATATCATAGACATTAATTACGATTTCCCTTGTGTTCAATACCACCATACTTTAGGAGTTACTGCTCAAAATGAAGCGGGTGAAACGATCAACGCGGATGAAGCGGCTTTGGTAGATTTTACTTACGGCGTAGTCGATCAAGGATTCCAGGGAAGTTTGACAGATCGTTCGGTTATTTATACCACGAACATCAAGGATTTGTCGGAGAATATAGAGATGATCGAAAAGAAGCGAGAAGAAGCGCAGCATCTTAATTCTCAAACTTTATATCCTGGTCACGAATATTTATACGAAAATGGTCACCACTGGGGCATGTACGTAGACTTGAACGCCTGTACGGGTTGTTCGGCTTGTACAGTTGCCTGTATGGCGGAGAATAATGTACCGGTAGTGGGTGCAAAAGAAGTAAGTCGTCACCACGAAATGACCTGGTTGAGAATTGACCGTTATTTTTACGGAGATGCAGAAAATCCAAATACGGCGTATCAGCCGATGATGTGTCAGCACTGTGATAACGCTCCTTGTGAAAACGTTTGCCCGGTTGCTGCTACCAACCACAGTTCGGAAGGATTGAATCAGATGGCTTATAACCGTTGTGTAGGTACAAGATATTGTGCCAACAACTGTCCATATAAAGTACGTCGTTTCAACTGGATGGATTATACCACCGCAGATATTTTCCCGGCTAATCAGCTTGACTTAAACGAAGAATCTGTTCCTTACGGCGCGGATAACCTTACCCGAATGGTACTAAACCCGGATGTAACGGTTCGTTCCAGAGGAGTAATTGAGAAGTGTAGCTTTTGTGTACAAAGAATTCAGGAAGGAAAGTTAACTGCGAAGCGAGAAATGCGTAAGCTAAGAGATCAGGACGTGAAAACGGCTTGTCAAACCGCTTGTCCTACGGGAGCCATTGTCTTTGGAGATATGAATAACAAAAAAGGAGAATTGAACAAAGCATTGGATAACAATCCTTTAGCTTATATCGCTCTGGAAGAAATCAACGTACAATCTTCTGTCCGTTATACCGCAGTAGTAAATAACCGAGACGAAAGCCTGGATGCTTAGTCAGATATAAAAATTGACTATTAAGCATTTGCGGGTTGGATGCTCCTCCTTTAGGAGGCCGGGAGGCAGAAAATTGTAAAAATGCTAAATAGTCAATGAATAGAAATTAAAATATCAAAATTTGTCTTTAACACCTTTTTTTGGTGTTTATCAATAGAATATAATTTAGAAATATGAGCGCGATAGTTTCACCAGTTAGAAAACCGTTAATTACGGGTAACAAAACTTACCACCAAATTACGGAAGATCTAATCAGCCCAACGGAAAAGACGCCCAATGCATTATGGGTGATCACCTTTCTGATGTCTATTTCCCTACTGGGATTTGGTTTGTTCTGTATTGCCTGGACCATCTGGAATGGAATTGGTACCTGGAACTTAAACCGGACCATCGGTTGGGGTTGGGATATCACTAACTTCGTTTGGTGGATTGGAATTGGACACGCCGGAACCTTGATTTCTGCGATTCTCTTACTTTTCCGTCAGAAATGGCGAACGGGGGTTAACCGGGCCGCAGAAGCGATGACGATTTTCGCCGTAATCTGTGCCGCACTCTTCCCCGGTATTCACGTAGGAAGAGCATGGGTAGTTTTCTACTTCTTCCCTTATCCAAATACGCGGGGACCTTTATGGGTAAACTTTAACTCTCCACTGCTCTGGGATTTATTTGCGATCAGTACTTACTTTACCGTATCCTTGTTATTCTGGTATTTAGGACTCGTACCTGATTTTGCCACGGTCCGTGACCGTGCCAAGGGTTTTAGAAAAAGTATTTACTCTTTCCTTGCTTTCGGTTGGACTGGAAAGGCCAAGCACTGGCAACGTTGGGAATCTTTATCCCTCGTATTAGCTGGACTGGCAACACCATTGGTATTATCTGTACACACCATTGTATCTTTTGATTTCGCCACCTCTGTTATTCCGGGATGGCATACCACGATCTTCCCTCCTTATTTCGTAGCAGGAGCGATCTTCTCTGGATTTGCGATGGTACTAACACTAATGATTATTACCCGAAAGGTTTTGGGTCTCGAAGATTATATCACGATTGAGCACGTAGAATCAATGAACAAGGTAATCCTGGTAACCGGAACGATGGTAGGAGTTGCCTACTTAACGGAGTTATTTATTGCCTGGTACTCAGGTTATATTTACGAACAGTTTGCTTTCTTTAATCGAGCACTCGGATCTTACTGGTGGTCTTATTTCGGAATGATGTTCTGTAATGTATTATCTCCGCAATTCTTCTGGTCTAGAAAGATTCGTCGAAGTATTACCTGGACGTTCTTCTTGTCTATCGTAGTAAATATCGGAATGTGGTTTGAGCGTTTTGTAATTATCGCAACAACATTAGCTCGTGATTACTTACCATCAAGTTGGTCTTACTACACACCTACCTGGGTGGAAATTGGAATCTATCTAGGCACTATTGGATTGTTCTTTACCCTCTACCTAGGATTTACTAGAGTGGCACCGGTGGTCGCTGTAGCGGAAATCAAGAGTATTCTAAAAACTGGAGGAGATCAGTATGTTGGAGCCAATGCACACCACCATCACGTAAGACACGATGTAAACGAGCACGCTGCTGGAACAAGCGTAGATATTGACGAAAATCCAGACACAAAAATTTAAATAATTTTCTGGCTAGTTAGCTGGTTGGCCAGTTGGCCTGTTAGCTTCCCTGCTAACGCATAATACACACAAAAGAAGAGGGCCAATAGCCAATAGCTAACAGCCAAAAGCAAATATTAAAAATTTTAAAATGAAAAAAGGTCACACGGAAGTTTTATACGGATTGTACAACGATGAGGAGATTTTACTCGACGCAGTTCGTAAGGCCAAAAAAGAACACCTGGAGATCATGGATGTTTTTACGCCTTTTCCAATTCACGGACTGGATCCAATTTTGGGATTAGCAGAATCACGTTTGCACCAGGCTGGATTCGTATACGGAGCCACGGGTACTTGTACTGCCTTCCTATTTATGACTTGGGTATTTACGAGAGACTGGCCCATTATTTTTGGTGGAAAACCCTATTGGTCAGTTCCAGCTTTTATTCCGATTACATTTGAGTTAACCGTACTTTTTGCGGCTATCGGAATGGTCGTGACCTTCTACGTAATCTGCGGACTTGGACCTGGGGTAACGAACGAAGTATTAGACGACCGAATCACGGATGATAAATTCTGTCTCGCTTTCCAAACAAATGGATACTCTGAAGATCAGATCGATAAACTTAAATCGTTCTTTAATTCTACTGGAGTAGAAGAAATCGGTGCAAAGGTCATCTAAGGAATTAGCTAATTACTAGTTTCCAAAATAATTGAGAAGATAAAAACTAATTGTTCAATGATACATAGCATAAAATTAAATTTATTCGTCGTCTTTTTCGCGCTGCTGATTTTCAGTAGTTGTGGCAAACCCGGTAAGAATGATCCTGGTTCTGAATATATGCCCGATATGGCACACTCGATTGCTTACGAGGCAAATATTTATAACTACTATTATAATAACACTTGGGATGCACAAAGTGTAAAAGATCTTAAATCCTTGTCTGTTCCTGGTAAGCCCGTCGCTGGTACGATTCCACGTGGATACGCTGGGGTAGCAAGTACAAAAACTGGAAAAGCCAGACGCGATGTAATGGACGTACTAAATGGTGAAACGTCTACTTCCTCGATTGCGGTTCCCGTAAATGGAAGTGTTCCTTTTTATTACAAAAATACGGAAGAGGAGCGCTTACGTGCAACGGCGGAGATGATCGAAAATCCTTTCCCAATTACGACTAAAGGACTGGCCGAAGGAAAGCAATTGTACAATATTTTCTGCGGTATCTGTCACGGATCAAAAGGTGATGGAGTAGGGTACCTGGTGTCTGAGGACAATCCCAACGCAAAGTATCCGGCCCAACCTGCCAACCTGATTCAGGGAGACCTGTTGACCGCTTCTAACGGACGGTACTATTTTGCCATCATGCACGGTAAAAATGTGATGGGTGGTTATGCGGACAAAATCTCTTACGAAGAGCGCTGGAACGTGATTCACCACATTCGTTCGCTACAAGCTGCGGCTACCAAAACGAAATACGACGCTAAAATCAATACGCTGAATAACATTGAGATTCCCGGTGAAAGTTTACCACCCATGGCCTTGGATGATATCGAAGGATTTATTTTTGACGAAAATAGTGGAGATGGTAAAGCACACGAAAATATGGGAGATCAGGAACACGGTGATGGTACTGGACACGATGCGGGACATGATCACGATGCTAGCGATCATTCACACGAAGGAAACGACCACGGAGGTGGAGACCATAAATAAAGTCTAATAAAAGAAAAGCAAGCCAGTGGGTAACCGCTGATTTGAACTTTAAATAATTTTGAATTTTAAGTATAATGAATACAGATCACGCTACTATTGATCATGCTCAGGACATCAAGCATTTTGTTTTTGAAGGAAAACAAAAAACGACGCTACTCGCATTTATCGTGCTGGGAATCCTTTGTATGGTTGCTACCTTCTTTATCGATTCCACTCGATTCTGGACAAATTATCTACAAAACGCGGTTTTCTTTTTGGGAATGTCGTTTGTAGCTACGTTTGTACTTTCTGCCTTTATGTTGGCTTATGCCGGTTGGCACGTAGTCATGAAGCGGGTGTGGGAGGCTTTCACTTTATTTTTACCAGTTGGGTTAATTATGATGCTGGTAGTGATTGCCGGACTATGGATGCACGGACACCATTTATACCATTGGTCCATGGATGGAATTGCTGATCCTGCTTCTCCTAATTATGATAAAATTTTGGCTGGTAAAGTGCCCTTCCTCAATAAATACTGGTACACCTTTGGTACCTTAATCATCGTGGGTGTCTGGACGTTCTTTGCTTACCGTTTACGAGCATTGTCTTTGCAAGAAGATGAAGAAGGAACCACGGATTATCTGATTCATCAACGAATGAAAAAAGTAGCTGCCATCTTCTTACCGATTGGTGCTTTTACGAGTGCTGCTTTGGTTTGGCAATGGGTGATGAGTATTGACGGTCACTGGTACAGTACACTATTCGCCTGGTACGCAACGGCAAGTTGGTTTGTAGCAATGCTCGCCTTAACGATCTTAATTTTAATTTATCTTAAATCAAAAGGATATTATCAGGCGGTAACAGCGGAGCATCTCCACGATTTAGGAAAATATATGTTTGCCTTTTCTGTCTTCTGGACTTATCTGTGGTTTTCACAGTTTATGTTAATCTGGTACGGAAACAACGGGGAAGAAACGGTTTATTTTAATCTTCGTCGCCACGAATACACGATTCTGTATTTTGGTAACCTGGTCTTAAACTTCGTTTTACCATTCTTGATTTTGATGCGTAATGATACCAAGCGAAAGTATGGTACGCTTGGATTCACATCACTTATTGTATTCTTCGGTCACTGGTGGGATTATTTCAACATGATCAAGCCGGGAGCAAGACTCAACGCCGAGCACGCGCACCACGCAGGTGATCACGGCCACGATGCAGCGCATGGTGCAGCAGATGCGGCACATGGAGCGACAGGACATGCTGCTGACGGTGCTGCTCATGGAGCGGCAGATGCGGCACACGCTGCTGCTGGTCACGCGGTCGAAGCGGGAACCGAATTTGCCATGGGTTTTACGATTCCTGGCTTACTCGAAATAGGAACATTTTTAGGATTTTTAGCATTTTTCCTCTACTTCGTTTTCAATAGATTAGAAAAGGCACCATTAATGCCAAAAAATGACCCTTATCTGGCAGAAAGTTTACACCATCACGTATAAAAAACTGTTATAATTAGAAACACAGGCTGAATAACTTTTTTACAAATTTTCAGTGGATTTTAGAATAAAGTCCAATACTTAATATTATATAAAAATGACAACATTATTGATCCTTCTCTGCATTATTCTGATTGCTACGGTTTTCGTACAAATCGGTAAGATGACCGAACTATCCGCACGAATTCGCGGACAAGAAGACGCGGAGGCTAGTAGTAATAATTTCAACGCCAACATGATGCTCGTTTTCCTGGTAGGATTTCTGATCTTCTGCGTTGGTACTTCTATTTACTACAAAGATTCTTTGTTAGGATATGGTCCCCACGGATCAGCTTCGGTACATGGTGACGAAATGGATTCTATCTGGAATCTGACGCTGTTCTTTACCGGAATCGTATTCGTACTAACCCACATTGCTCTGTTTTACTTTTCCTGGAAATATAAAGGAGTGAAAGGACGTAAAGCATTGTTTATTTCCCACGATAATAAACTAGAGGTTATCTGGACGACGATTCCAGCAGTAGTTATGTGCTTTTTAGTAGTACAAGGTTTGGTTGCCTGGAACAAGATTATGGCCGATGTTGGACCTAACGAGGATCATATCGAAATCGAAGCTACGGGACAGCAGTTCTTCTGGACCATCCGAATGTCAGGAGATGATGGGTTACTTGGAGAAAAATATTATCGCGATATATCTGCCAGCAATCCATTAGGTCAGGTATGGACGGATGAGAAAAATCTGGATGATATCGTTTCTACCAGTGCTGGTGAGGTGATCAAATTGCCGGTAGGTAAAAAAGTACGGGTACGTATTACCGCCAAAGATGTTCTGCACAACTTTGATTTACCACACTTTCGGGTAAAAATGGATGCGATTCCTGGTCTACCTACTTATTTTGTGTTTACACCAAAAATTACTACGGAAGAATACCGCGATAATTTACTGGAAAAAGATCGCAATGGTGATCCGCTATATCCAGAATGGTACGACTTGTACGATGAGACAAGCCCGGAGCTAGGAAACCGTGGAGAGAATTTCAACTTTGAGTTGGCTTGCGCCGAACTTTGTGGAAAAGGTCATTATTCTATGAAACGTATTTTTGAAATTGTAACACAAGATGAATACGATAACTGGTTGGCAACTCAAAAACCTTACTTCTTCTCTACGGTTCGTGGAACGGACGAAGATCCTTACAAAGACCGCTTGTTTGATTCTGAAATCAGGGAACGCAAGCAGGTTTTCCGAGATGCTTATACCACCGCATTGGAAGAAATTGAACCGATGAAGAAGATTATTCGACTGGATAATATTACTTACAATACCGGATCTGCTACTTTGACACCACTGTCAAAATACGAATTGACCAACGTGCTGGAAGTAATGAACGAAAATTCAAATCTAACCATCGAACTGGGTGGACATACCGATAGTGCAGGAGATGATGAAATGAATATGAATTTATCAAACCAAAGAGCACAATCTGTGTTTAAATGGTTAACTTCCAAAGGGATCGACGAAAACCGTATGGTAGCCGTCGGATTTGGAGAAACAAAACCGGAAGTTCCGAATGATTCTCCCGAAAATATGGCGAAGAACCGTAGAACAGAATTAAGAATTTTGACGCAGTAACAGCGTTTTGATAATAAAGAAAACAACAATAAAGGTATTTCGATTTTTTAAATGGGCTACATTTTAAAAATTAGAAATTTAATAAATTATAATTATGGCTTACGTTTTAGAATACGACGAAGATCTGTTGATCGAAGAGCAAGGATTTGACGATCACTTTCACGAGCACCATCATGGGGACAAGTATCAGTCAAGTTTTATCAACACCTACATCTTCTCAATGGACCATAAGATGATTGCCAAGCAGTTCCTGATTACAGGGATTTTTTGGGCAGTTATTGGTGCGGCGATGTCGATTATTTTCCGTTTACAATTAGGATTCCCGGAAGAAAACCTCGCGTGGTTACAGCCACTGCTCGGTAAATGGATTACGGTGAATGCGGATGGTATTGGTACCCTGGATCCACAATTTTACTATGCCTTAGTTACCATGCACGGAACCATTCTGGTTTTCTTTGTATTGACGGCTGGTCTGAGTGGAACCTTTAGTAACCTGCTTATTCCCCTACAGTTGGGAGCACGTGATATGGCCTCGCCCATGCTGAATATGCTTTCCTACTGGTTTTTCTTTATGGCTGGATTGGTGATGTTTATGTCGCTTTTCTTAAGTACTGGACCTTTCTCCGGTGGATGGACCGGTTATCCGCCGTTAAGTGCGTTACCGCAGGCTTCCTCTGGTTCTGGCGCAGGGATGACTTTGTGGATTGTTTCCCTGGTACTGTTTGTTGTTTCTGTACTATTAGGAGGTATCAACTATATTACAACCGTTTTAAATCTACGTACCAAAGGAATGACGATGTGGAGAATGCCACTGACCATTTGGGCATTTTTTGTAACGGCTATTTTGGGACTATTATCTTTCCCGGTATTAGCTTCTGCTTTCTTCCTGATGATGTGTGATCGTGGATTAGGAACCAGCTTCTATTTAAGTGAAATCTTTATCGGTGGTGCACCACTGGACAATGTTGGAGGGTCGCCGATTCTTTATCAACACCTGTTTTGGTTCCTGGGACACCCTGAGGTATATATTATCATCCTGCCCGCGATGGGACTGGTATCTGAAGTAATGAGTGTACACGCTCGTAAGCCGATCTTTGGATACAAGGCGATGGTCTTTTCAATTTTAGCAATTGGATTTTTAAGTTTTATCGTGTGGGCGCACCACATGTTTATGTCGGGTGTAAACCCATTCATTGCTAACTTCTTCGTAATTTTTACGTTGATTATTGCCGTTCCATCGGCCGTAAAAGTATTTAACTGGATTGCTACCTTATACGGTGGTAATATCCGTTTCACTTCGGCGATGTT
>Ga0114957_1003542_pt1 | contig 14002 bp, 8 predicted proteins | sample BantaG_FD_87175 | JGI IMG/M metagenome (GOLD analysis project Ga0114957, IMG submission 87175) | Marine algal microbial communities from Bantry Bay, Ireland - BantryBay_4 metaG | ecosystem: Host-associated > Algae > Red algae > Unclassified | place: Bantry Bay, Ireland | collected 2014-11-21 | reverse complement strand
GGGGGCCCCCCCCCGGGGGTGGGGGGGGGGGGGGGCGGCAGCCCCGAGGAGGGTCCAAGGGGGCCCCCGGGGCCCTGGGGGCCCCCCAAACCCAAGGTTGGGGGGGTTTTTTTTTGGGGGGGGCGAAGGTGGTGGGGGGGGGGGGGAGATAGTTGGAGGCAGTGAGCAGAGAAGCGGAGAAGAAAACGACGCAAGGCAAGTCTTCGGTGAGCATACATCCGTGGTTTGCCAGAGACAGTCAGACCATGAGTACAGTCAGAGCCTCCACCTCGCCATCCATCCGGCCGCGCCGTCTCGCTCCATCGCACCCGTGCACGCCAGTGGCGACAGGCTGTTACAGGCGCCTCTGCCCGCCTTTTCAAGTTCTCTCTCCACGTCACTCAGCGTCCTCACCCCCCCAACCAATCCCATGGCCGGTACTCTCAACGTACCGGGTCGCCTGAATGCACGTGGTTCACCGCGCCGGCTTCGCGCAGGCCCGTGGCCAGCGGACTCACCGCTGTCGTCAGTGCATCTGCCCAGCGGGTCTGCAGGCGTCGGCGGAGACGTCGAGCACCGGCGGCCAGTCAACACCAACGCAGTTGCAGCAGCACAAGAAAGAGGGAGCACCGAGCAGCGGGACGAGCGCTCAGGTTTGCGTCAGCGCGCCCATCCCGCCAAACGTTGGCCGCGTCGCGCGCACACCCCGTGTCATTGGCAGGGGAGCGCGCCCGAGCCGCAGGCCCGGTCTCGCATCCAGCCCCCCCGCCTCCCCAAAACGTACCGGCGAGTTGATGTCCCCCACGGGGCCCGTGTGCGCTGGCGTGCACGTGCGCCCCTTGTGTACGCTCGCCACCAGCACGGGGATGGCGACGGCGAGCGACGCGGCCGCAACCGCTTCCAGCACCATGGCGCGGGGGGGCTCGCCGCGTCAGAGGCGCCGACGGAACGTCGACGGCGGTGGGCGTCGACGTGTAGCGGCGGGCGTCGGTGTGCCCCGCCGCAGCCTTTGGCCAATGGCAGCAGCCACTGGCGGGTCCCAGACGGACGGACAGACGCGGTGGCGACCGCTTTGGCGCCGGGGACGGGAATGGCGGTCTGGCCGACGGGCGAGCGGGCAGGGGGAGGCGGCCCGGCGGGCAGTCACGCGCGCCCGTCGACAGTGTCGGCCGCGTGGGCGACCGCCCCCCTTGTATGATGCTGTACGGGCCGCACGGGCGGCGCGGCGGCGCCGTCGGGCGCATCGCCCGCGTCCCGGCCCCGCCGCCGCCAAAGCGGCGGCGCATCCCGCCCCTGGCGCGGGACGGGCGGTCGACGCGCCCCGAGCCGGTCGGCGCCCCCCGATCGACCGTCGCTGCCGCGGCGCAGGGGCGGCCGGCCGCGCGCAACAGTGGCCGCCCGCAACGGCCGCAGGCGACCGCGCGGCGCGCCGCCGCCGCCCGCCGCGGCGGGTCGTCGGCAAGCGCCAGGCGCGCGGGTCGGGAGATGTGGGAGGTGGGGAAACGCACGCCCCCCCCCGCCTCTGCCAGACCGCTTTGCCGTCAATCTCTTGGCGGCACACGGACCAACGGGATCTGCGGCGGGCAACGGGCACAGCGCCGCCGCGGAAGGAGACGCTCCAAGGACGGGATCCCACTCGAGCGTCCCCGCCCGGCCGCCCGGCCGACCGCACCACCGCCGCGCTCCCGGCAAAGGCGCGCCTCGTTGGGCGCCCGGTCGGGTGGGGGCGCAGATGCGGCACCCATGACGAGGATTCGGACTGGCGGGGATGACGAGGATGCGCTGCGGGGGGCGACCCCCCCCCCCACGTTGTGCTGCAACGGGGACGGATGCACGAAAAGAGGGTCGCACCGGCCGCCCAGCCACCGGCACGGGCGCGCAGCGCGCGCAGAGTGGCGGCGGCGGGCGCCGTCACGAGTCCGCCTCGGCTCTATCCGCAGCACTGCCAGGAGGGGGATCGTCAGAAGAATCGACGCCCTGCACGCCACAAGTTTCCGTTCAGGCCGCCGTCTTTGGATGGAGGTTGAACGGGAGCAACAGCCATCACAGACCAGTTCAGGTGCATGGACCCCGTCACGAGAGTGCGGGGCCGTTTGGCATTAGATCGGCTAATAAACGGCTCGTAAGGACACATACAAGAGCGAAGCATTCCAATGGCGATGGGGTGGATTTGATTGCGCCGCTGTGGTGCGTCCTCGTGCGTCCACGGTCGCCATGCTGCGGCCTGGGGGCGTTTTTTTTTTTTGGGCTACGGGCGGCAGCACCTGGGGCCGCTTTCACTCACACGCTGCATGCAGTTGCTTTCGAAGCCAGTAGCACAACAAATGATGGGACATACGGACCATACAGTGGAAGGCCGACGGCTACGGAAGCCGGTACAGATGTAGAAAAGAGACAGTGCTATCCACATGACCTCAGTACCGCGCGCTCGGAGAAAAACCCCGGTCGGCAAGAAAACAGATGGCAAACAGAGGCGAGTAAGTGGGTAAGACATACGTTAAGGGACCCGCTAAGCACTCGTAGAAGGACACCTATTTGCGGACAGACAAACCGAGGCAACGGGGGAACGACAGGCGGCAAGGTACGACGTCCGACGATGTACAAGAGCACACACGCACGCTGCACGCTGCAGCTACAAGGGACAGAGGTCGGCGCATGCGCGGCTCTAACCTCAGTCGACTTCCTCCATGATGACGCGGCCCGCCGCACGGCGGGCTAAGTACACCTGCATCTCGGCCGGCGTGCGCTTCCGGCGCCGAGGAACCTGGTCCTCCTCCTCGTTGTCCGTCTCCGTCTCGTCACTGCAGCTTCCAGAGTTACGGTCAGCGGCCGCAGCGCCCTGCGCCACGCCGGTGGATGAGCCAACGGCATTGGCAGCAGCAGCTACGGCGCCAGCAGCAGACGAGCCGCCCGCACGCACCTCAGCGGGGCGCGGAGCTGCTGTGGCGTCGCCGGCAGACCACGCGCCCGTACCCGCACCGGCGGCGGCAGCAGGGGATGCTGGCAGCTCCCGCAAGGGCGCAGAGCGAGTGACGACGGTGCGCAGCGGGTCAGCACCGTCGCTGAGACGGAGGCCGTTGACGGCCGTGGCGCCCTGAGGCGCGAGGTGGCTGCCCAGGATTGCCAACTCCTTGATCCACAACGGACGGTGGCCCGGGTTGAGGCCGCTGCTGTGGCCGCGCCGCGGCCCCGCGTCGTCAGCGTCGCCGTCTTCGTCATCATCGTCGTCTGCGTCATCATCGTCATCGTCGTCGGCGGCGTCGTCGCCATCCCCCTCCTGGGATCCCTCTGGCGCGGTAGAGCGCAGCACGAGGTGCGCCCGGATCTTTGTCGTGATGAGAGCAGCATGAGCCAGCCGGTAAACAACGTGGCGCCTCGTGCGGCCGACAACGGCCGTCTCTGAAAAGAGATGGAACACGTTGAGGTCCGAGAAGACAACCGCCAACGCGCGCACAATGCCGTCAAATGAGTCGTTGTCGTTGACAAATAAGTCGTTGTCGAGAAGGACCTTGGCTTCGGAGGGGTGGAAAAACACCTCCAGCTTGGAGCGCGTACCACGTAGACGGCGGAGAGTGCCGTAGTTGCGCGTCTCGTTGATGTACGACGCCCACACGGAGATGGCCTTGTGCCCGATGCGCTGGTGCAGCTGTGAGTTGGCCCTCATCACGTAGCGCAGCGCCTTCGTCCGGCGAGGCGACGGCACGACGGGGGGGGACTGGGCAGCAGACGTGCTGGCCGCCCCCACTGTCACCTTTTCCGGGCGGTGTGGCAGGCGCCACTTTACGTGCAAGAGCCGCATCGCCTCGCTTGGGTTGACCTCCAACTTGTTGATGACCCAGTCGCGCGCGTAGTAGACGGACTCGCTGCGCGACACCATCACGTCGCCAGTGCCGCCCGGCTTGACAAACTTGTTCAACAGCCACGCGTCGAGGGCGGTCTTCAGCTCCAGCACCCACATGGCGTCTTGCACCTCCATCTCCACCTGCGTCTGGGGCGGGGGAAGCGCTGAAGCGCCACGCCCGCCGCTGGTCGCGCCACCCGCAGCTGCCGACGACACGTTGACGGCAGCCGACTCCATCAATCGACGAGAAGCGGCAGTGTCCGCCTGGATGCGGACCAGCATCTGCCGGACGGAGAAGTCCGTCAGCGCCAACTTGTCGACAACCGTGGCAATGTTGTTGATCTTTCGCGACTGGTCCCGCATGGTGTTGTTTGTCAGCACCAGCTCCTTGCGGGCGTTCGTTAACTCGGCCTTGATGGTCGAGAGCGACGTCGTATGCTTCCGCGTGATCTCGACCAACTGCGCCTCGACGTTGGGCAGGCCCGTCGCTCGGGAGGCCGGCAGCACTGGAGTCAGCGGCGGCGGCGAAGCCTGCCGCTGTCGGGTCGGCGACGGGCTCCGCGCCGCCGAGCCCGCCGCGGTACGGCTGCGGCGCTGTCCCTGCCGCCTGGCACTGTCCATCACCGCCCCAGGCGGAGGGCGGGAAAGAGACGCCGGCGGCATGTCCTCCATCGCCACGCTGCCGCCGCTGTTGGCAAACGCGCCGGCCTGCGGCGGCACACGCCCCAATGCATGCGTCGTGGGCTGGTGCGGCAGCGGCGGCCGCGACGGCGGCGGTGGCGGCGGCGGTGGCGGCGCAGGCGCACTCGTGTAGCCCCGACGCTGTCCAGCTGCGCCGTCGGAGGCACCGGCGCCGACACTTGCGCCGAGAACGTGAGGCGCACGGGTGACTTCAACGCCAGCGAAGAACTGCTGCGTCTGCGTCATGTTGTGCGGCGCCAGCGGCTGGTCCCATGGGTGGTTGGCCCGCTCGCCGCGCAAAAACGGGCGGTCTGCCGGTACCGCGTCGCTCACGGGCGGCGCTGTCACGTGCTGTCCGACGAGGTACGTGTAGTTGGCGCTGGCTCGAGGACGTGTGCCGCGTACGCCGCCGCCGTCCGGGGCGCCGACTCGTCGACGGGACGGGAAGATCTCATCCTGGGCGGGAGGCGGGACGACAGCCAGACAGCGGCTAGCGACGAAAGCGCGCATGTCGATGCGGCAGGAAAATGAAACCGGACGGCGCCGAGATGCCCGTCCAGCGGGCACGCAAAAATAGGATGGGAGGGGGGAACAGCCGACGAAAAGGTAAGAGGTGGCAGGTGACCAAGGCCGAGGAGAACAGTGTGAACGAGAGCAAGCGACGGTCGTGGGATGCATGAAAGTGAGAACGGGCGCTGATGCCGCGGTTGGGGACCGTATAAATACGTTGTGGGGCACCGCAGCGCCCCGGCAGCGGGCTGAGATCAGTACGGAAACAGTTCGAGTTGAGGGGGGGAGCCCTTCCGCGCGGCCGCATGCGCGCGACCTCCGGTGGCGTGCAAAACGACAACGCCACCCAACGCACCTCCCCGCTGAAAGCGTCGAGCAACGCACCCAGCAACGGGGCGTCGACGGGGTCCGGCAGGAGTCGTAGGAAGGGGAGGTGGCAATCGTCAGGGGCAGTTGTCACAGAACCAAGCGCGATCGGGCGGCGGCCAGGGCGGTGGCGAGAGTGATGCGTTGAAAGCGGGCTGATTGCGCGACGACGACACGAAGAGAGCATTTGCATGTCGACTACCCTGAAGTGGACGATGCAGATGAGTCAATATCCAACTCTTGCATCGAAAACATCGTATTGAGGGGTGCTACTATGTCATCGTTCGACATTTTCATTGGCTGGGGGACGTATTGCAGACAATGCGCCTACCCATGGGGGAGGTTTCGTCGGTACTCAAGTACCTTGCACGGTGGATCTGCCACGTATTTGACGAATCCCAACACGCAATGCGCAAGGCTTGCCGCGGATGTGAGGACCATCTCGCAGTGTGCTTTCGTCCGTCCCTTGCATCGGTCGTCAATACCGCTGCAGGAGGACGCGCGTTGACCTCCCGTCGGGCCGTTGCCACCTCCCCATAGCGCATTGTGCAATTCTTGCCGCGGATGTGAGGACCACCCCGCAGTGCGCTTCCGCCTGTCCCTTGCATCGGTCGTCCACTTTGATGCACGACGCGGCGCTGCGATCTCCCTTTGTGCTCTCGACACCTGGTCATGGCGCATAGCGCAATGCGTGCCGCCGATGCGAGGACCGTCTCGCAGGCTGCTTTCGTCCGTCCCTTGCATCGGTCGTCAATATTGATGCATGACGTGGCGCATGCACCCAATTCTGCGCCCTGGACGCCTGTCCGCCTGCGCCTCTCTGACTGCGGGGCACACGTGACTATGGTTCGTATGCGCCGATTGGGGCACCTCGGCTACGATGGGGGGGGGGGGGATGTGGCTATGACGTGAGCTGACACACGGTCTCCGCGGTGTTCTTGCAGTCGCTGTGATCCGCAATCCGAGTGTCGCGCCGGGAGACGGCTCGCGAACAGCGGGAGGTCCAGTACGCTGATATGACACGGTGGGGTAAGCAAGCCGTCCACGCGGGTGAGAGACTCGAGTCGCCGCGCAGGCAACGCACTCGTACCGTAGAGGACCGCGCCGCTGCGGCTGCAGTCGCTCGGAGCGTCTGTGTCGGGACGAGGGGATCGTGCCGCTCGCGCGACGCCGCTGCTTGCACGTGAATCGCTTGAAGGCGTTTGTTGTTGTGCCATGTCAGAGTAGGCGGGTGCAGTTGCGGGCATGCAAACTGAAGAGTGCGGCCGCCGCCGAGGCTGCTTGCCCGAGCACTGTGTGGCTCGGACATTGACGGCTACTGACTGACAACACCCTCCTTTTGCATGCCGTCTGCCCACCTCTATGTATAAAACCCACTGCTCGCTCCGACTCTGACTTTGGTCGCTTGCCCTTATCCATCTTACCGCGTCCGCAGACCCTTTCTTCTCTTCCTATCGTCCCCCCCCCCAACCCCGGCGACACACTTGCCGCAACCGTGTCCCTGCTGCTACGCCCAGTCACTCTACCGGTCCGTCTCGCCGACATGGCGCCGTCGGCGTCCCCCACCTCCGCGCACGTGCAGTGCCGGTACTGTATTCGTACCTTTGCACACGAGCCGCACTTGGCTCGTCACGTGCAGGTGTCCCATCCAACCGAGGACGGCATGGCGCGCGCCAGCGCGGCCGCGGTGGTCAACCTCGTCTTCGGCACATTCGGCGTTTGTGGCCAGCCGGCGCCGGCGCTCCTCGACCCCGTTTCTGCCCCGGTTCCTCTTGCGGCCATGCCTCTTCCGGGCGTCGCGACCACCGAGGCGATGGAGGTGGCGGACGCGGGCGCATCGGGTGTGGACGAGGAGATCTTGGCGGGGAGCAACGAGGTGCCCCCGCACAATGGCACCGGAGAGGATCAAGATGAGGACGTCGACCAGTGGGGAGCCGACGACGGGCGCCACCCGCTGCAGGAGGACACCGACGACGATGGGGGCGCCCCGGTGGCCCCCTTTGCGGACACGGAGGACGACGATGGCGGCGATGGCTCCGCCTGTCAGGGCAACAACGACGGTGTCGAGAGCGTCGAGGACTCGGTCGGCGACGCAGCAGAGTACCGCGTCTTTGACGACTTGGCGGGGCTGCTCGGCGTGGATGAGAGCGGGCTGGGGGTGCCGCATCTCGCAGCGGTCGTGCCGCGTCACGTGACGTACAGCAGCACGGCGGCGCGCATCCGCGCTTACTACGAGCGCATGCCGGAGGCGTCGCAGTCGGTCCCCGTGGTCGACCCGTTCTGGGCCGGCCGCCCGAGTCGCTTTTCGTCCCCCGCCTTGCGCGGCGCGCTGCGCTTCGCACTGACAGCTGGTGGTAGTGGGTTGTCGGACGGGGACCAGGTCTCTTTTGCCGCCACGCTGCGCGCAGTCGAGCGGGCGGCGGTTCGTGGCACGGCCGCACGCGGGCCGATTACGTCCACCTTTCCCACGGACCATGGCTTCCTCACCGCAACACGGCACGAGATGAACCGGGTGCTGGCCGAGAGGGACTGGCAGGAGGTGGCCATCAACGTTGGTAACCGCCCCTTTGTTTTCTACTACCGCGATCTACTCAAGGTCGGGCTCGACACGCTGGCTTCCGCTGCCGCCGTGTCGTTCGGCCCCAATGACGATGCGGCCGACAGCGCTGCCACGGCTGCCCTGAATGTCGACTCGACGGACCTGCCCGCGCTGGTGGACCTGGACGGCGACGACGGGCACCGTATTCGGCATGGGTCACTCGACAGTGACATCTACCTGTTGGAGGTGCGCAGCGCGCAGCAGCTGCATGGGGCGGCGGCGCGGGTGATGGGCGTCCAGCTGCACGCCGACGAGGCGCTCGTGTCATGGTCGGGGGCCAACTACATGTTCCCCATCCGCGCCAAGGTCATCAACGCTACAGCGGGCGGCGGGCAGTGGGTTACAATTGGTTACGTCCAGCACGTCCCCAAGCCGACCGAGCGGACGAAGGCGGCAAAGCTCGCCAACAGCGACATCCGCAACGACCTGTTCCAGCGGTGCCTGGCCGTCACAATCCGCACATTTGTGCGTGCAAGCGAGACCGGCATCACGGCACCCGTAGCCGGACGCGGCACAGTCTTCCTCGTTCCGCGGGTAGTCGGCATCGTGGTGGACCAGGTCGAGGAGCGCGGCATCCTCGGCCTGATGGGGAACCAGTGCAACTTTTTTTGTTCACCATGCATGGAGGACAAACGCGTCGGCGGGGCTCTCATGCGCGTACGTGCCGTCGACCGCGACGTGATTTCAACGCTCGACGCGCAGCTGGAGGCGGCCGTCGTCCGAGCAGAGGACCCGCGACCGAGCCGCCGCCGCATGCTGGGGGAGCAGCACAGCGCCCTTCCCTTTGTTCCCGCCCTGGGTGCGGTGCACGGCTTGGGGACAGGGGGCACCAGTCTCTACCGCATCGTCTCCTTTGACGTTTTGCACGTCTGGAAGCTGGGCGTCCTCCGCCTTCTTGCGCAGCGACTACCAGCTGTGCTCAGCTCTCTGTGCGCGGGTCGCACGGGCGCGCGGTTTGGGTCCGTGGCAGAGACGCTGGACGTCCTCAACCTCCGCTTTTGGGAGCTCGGCCGAAATTGCAAGGCGACGCCCGCGTCACCGGGGTACGTGTTAGCCCTTCTCTCGCATTGAACGTCGGTGGGGGGGGTCAGTGATTGCCGTCGGCTTCAGTGCGGATGGAGAGGGTCCCTGTTTGTACGCATCTCCAGCGATGGTTTCTTACACAGTCACTGTACGGGACTCCATGCCACCTGCTTTGGCGCTTTCTTGTTCGCTTTTCCTTTCGTTCTCACAGGTGCTTTGTCCCCATGAAGGAGCCCCAGACGACCATGACCGGCAGGAGCTGGCGGCACTTCAGCGTGTTTTGGCCCTTCATTGTGGCCGGCGCTGTGGGCCCAGCCACACAGGACGAGTCATTCGACACGTCCAGGGACAGCATGGACGTCGCCCCGACGAGAACCACGTCTCAAGCGCCAGCCCCTGCTTCGGACTCGGGCACAGACAGCCTCGATGGGGACGCGCAGTCCGACTCGGGTACAAGCGCGGCTGGGGCGGCGGCCGCTTCCGACGAGGTGGAGATGGCTACCGACTCAACGGGCGGGCCGCCAGGCCCGGACGTCATCCACACAGAACGTTACAAGAACGTTTTCGCTGACTTGCCCCTCCACGACGCGGTGCTCACCACGTTCTGCCGAGCGGCCCAGTTGGGCGGGCAACTCTTTGGCGACAACGTCGCCGACACTGTCTCTCTGACCGAGGCGCAAATCGTCGCGATGGAGGAGAACGCGGTGGCTCTCGGCGTCGACTGCATCCAAACGCTGTACGGGCACGTCAATACGACGAAGTTGCACCGGCTGATTGCCCATCTGGGCGACGAGCTGCGGGGGCGGGGCAACCTCTGGGAGGGCGACACGTCTGAGAATGAGCGCCTCCACGCCAGCTGCAAGCGGATGTTCCGCCGAACCAACAAGCGGGGCCCCGGCGTGGCGCTTCAAATGATGCGCTGCGAGGAGTCCCAGTCTGCCGTTTTGCAGGAGCTGCAGGAAGCTGACGCCGAGCAGCATCCCGAGGGCGAGCCGCCGGGGGTGGTGGGGACGGCCGACGTCACCTTCAGGCGCAACTCGAGCGGCTTGCGTCCGCCAGGCGTCGCGGGAGCCGACGCGAACGTGATGACCGCCCATCCGGTGCAGACCGCGGACATTTCTTTCTCCGGTCGCGGGACGCGGTCGACGGTGGCGGAGCTCCGCGCCATGCGGGCGCTGGGGAAGGTTGGGGGGGCGCTCGGCCTGACGGATGACGAGAGCGTCACCCACCACAAGACGGTGCGCATCATGGCGCGCTTCGAGTGGGGTGCGCCGACGGTGATGCAGCACCTGCGCGCCGCCGACAGCTTTATTGGCAAGTCTTGGTTCTCGTGGGTGCTGTACAAGGCGCTTGACGACGGCGTGCGCTGGGGGCGGCTGCGGCTCGTGCTCCGGTCCGTCGCGGGCCAGGCGCGCAGCTGCGTGGTGGTTCATCGGCTGCGCCGAGTCACGGCGCGCCCGGGCTGCGTCCTGTCCCATTTCGGATGCGTGCGACTGGCCTGGGCATTCGACTCAGACGACGATGTGTACCCGGCGCTTGAGTTGGTCGACGTGGTCCGCATCTTGCGAGAGGAGGATGTCCAGACGGACTGGTACGACAGGGCGGCGCGCCTCGGGCTGCGTGATATGCCGTCTGACGGGACCACCTCCGCCGCAGAGTGGCGGGCCGCCCGTTTCTTTACCAACCCGTTCTTTCCATGGACTAGCCGCTCTATGCGGCCGGGCTTTTGAGGGCACCGGAGTACAAACCGGCGGGGGGAAACCACCGTCATGAGGGTTGGTGTGCGTTTGAGTATCTGGGTGCACTTTTCCGGCCGTGTGCGTCTTGTGTAGAGGCGGAAGGGCAGGTCATTCTCGCCTTAGGTGCCTGCTTGTGCTCTTTAAGATTGGCGCTTGTTTCTTTTACCCTCTGCGCTTTCCCAGACACCGTCTTTGGACGTGCACCAGCCATTGTTTTTTCTCTGTGGTGTGTGGACGGAGCGGCATGCCCCCTCCACAACGCCAGCGCCGTGGAGTGCGACGGGAGCGCGCTGCCGGCGCCGTCACCGCCGCGCCTTGGCCACCCCTGCGGATTCTCCGCAATCCGCCGGCTGGCCACGCTGTCCGAGTTTTCGAAGCCGTTGCCGCGGGGGCTGCCGTGGCACCCTACACCCACGTGCACCTCCGACAGCGGGAAGCGACGGCGCGCCCCCCTCTGTGCGACGCACCCGCGGCGACGACGGTGGCCACGCTCTGCCCTTGTACCTCCCATGACCTTCGTTTTTTTGTATCAGTGGGATGCGGGCATCCATCCCGACCCTGCGCAATGCCCAAAACTTCCCCCGCGCGCTGTTCGTGTCAGGCCGTTGTAGCATCATCGACTTAGTCCTGGAGCGTGCGTGAGAAACCCACCAGCGGATCGTGGAGGAACATCTGCGGACTTGCGTCGGACCGCGACTTTTCATGGCATGCCGACCGGTCCTTTGAGCAACAACTGCGACCGGTTCGGCTGTCACTGCGCCTGATCCGAATGGATAGGGCTCGGTAGACACCTAAACGGCACCCCAGCGATCTCATTGGCCGAAATTAGTGAGATACTAAAAACCTGCCCCGCCGTCAGTCCGTTTGTGAAACGGCAGGTGGCAGAGACTGGCAGCGCGCTCCTGCACCGGAAAAGCCCCCGTTCAGGTTCCCGTCCTGGAGTAGCGGGTCTGAACAGGAGTTTCCCGTTCAACCGGTTTACGAATGGGAGATCCGTTCAACGCGCCGTTCTCATTGTCGTTCTTCTGACGATCCGACTCGACTGAGCGAGGGGCGACCGCGTCGGCCACGGACGTCGCGGCCGGCGGCTGTCTGGGCGGCGCTGGCCCCGCGAGCGCTCCCCACGGCAGACACTCGCGACGGCCGCTCGGGATGTCCCGGGGGCAGTCCCACCCACGCCGCGCGCCACGCGTCTCCAGGCTCGATGCGGCACAGCGGGCGGCTGTCTGCGGCCACCCCCCCCTCGCAACCGCCCGCCTCACAGAGCGGCAGACGCAACGCGGCACGGACCGCGGCCGCGGCGCCGCTGATCGCTCACACGCAGCGGCGGCGACACGGCCCCACGGACTGACCGAGGCCGACCGGCGCTCGCGGGCGCTGGCGGAGCCCCCGCCGCGCCGTCAACCACGTGGTCGACGGCCCGCAGCGGCGGACGAGGAAGCACGAGTGAGCCGAGCAGTACTGTAGTGGTTTGGTGAAGACTGCCAAGTTCCACGGTGCAGCATTGTCATTCTCAATTATCTATTGCATCCCGCATCCCGCTGTCACGTCCCAACCCTCATCCACCCGCCTTCCCCTTCCCCCCCCCCCCGCCGCTTGTGCTTGCGCGCCTCTGCCGCCTTTGCTTCCCAGACGCTCTCAGTACCGCCAGTTGTCCCCCCAGATGTCGTCAAACTCGTCATCGGTCGGCAGCGGCACGGGGGTGTTGGCCTCCCCCGTGGCCGCCCGCGCGCGCTCCCCCCCCGTAATCATGGCGACGACCTCGGCCGCCGCCGCGTCGGCCGTCTTTCGGCGGGTCAGGCGGGCGGCCGCCGCCGTTACAGCCTTTGCCGCCCGCATTTGCGCGGGCGACCGGGGCGCCCTGACGCGCACCGCCACGTCGCGGGGGAGCACCGCGTAGACGGCGGCGAGGCGGTCGGCGGCGGCGCCGACGGCCGCCGCCGACGAGCCGCGGCGGCCGGCGAGGAAGGCGACCGTGGCGGGCGACGCGTGCAGAGGCGCCAGCATCAGCATGTCCCAGGGGGCAGCCTCGAGGCCCCGCGCGTAACGCATGACGCGGTACGTCCGCTGCGCGAGGCAGGAGCGCTCGCTGCGGTCGGCCGCGGCATTGGCGTTGCCGTGCAGGCGGGGCGCGAGGGCGGTCAACGCGTCGGGCGTGCCGGCGGTGGTGGCGACCATCCGCAGCACGGTCACAAAGTCGACATAGTGCCCGCGGTGGCAGGGGGTGGGGCGCCCCCCGACCGCTGTCGCAGCGGCCGCCCACGGCGCCACCGTTGGGGGCACGCGGAAGAGCGACGCGGCGATCGACAGGGACAGGGGCACGTCGGGCAGCCAAAAAGGGGGGCGGCGGCCCGTCGTGGCCGCGTCCACGTACGCCCGCAGCGTCGCCGCGCAGTGCGGCTCCTTTCGGCGCACGCGCGGGCGGTAGTTGACGTAGCGCCGCGCAAACGCAGCGTCGCCGTAGCGCGCCAGCGCCGTGGCCGCCATGCCGGCGGCCGCTGCTTGCGCGGGCGTGTAGGCGACGCCGCTCGATAGGTATGGGCGCTCCGCGCCGCCGGCGGGGTTCAGCGTCGCGGGCGGGCGGGTCGGGACAAAGACGGCCTTGAAGATGATCAGGGGGAGGCAAGAGAGCGCCGCGGCCGCGGCGGCGGTGCACGTGCGGCCAAAGCGCACCCGCGTCTGCACGTCCATGGCGTCAATGATGGTGGCGAGCACCGAGTCGGGGAGGTCCATCAGCCCCAGCGGCGGAGGGGAGGGGGGAGGGGCGGGGGGGGCAGCCGCGTCGGCGGCGCCTGCATCCACACACCCATCTCTGCCGGCCGGGGAGCCGGCCGCAGCGGTAGCCGGTCCGCCGCCCACCGACCCTGACAGGTTATCGAGGACCAGGTCGACACCAGGCAGATCGTCGAGGACCAGGTCGGCCGCGGCAGAGCCAGAGGTGCACATCCGTTTGGCGTCAGGGAGGGGCCCGTCCCCGCCAGAGGAGCGAGGTCGCGGCGCACGGACCATCTTGAAGGGACGCGTGGGGAAGAACGTCGTCGTCGGCGCGGTGCGTCGGCGGGCAAAGCGCGGTAGCGACTGGGCGACTGGGACGCTGCGCCGCTGCGCCGCGCCGGTTCCTCGGTGTTCTTGACGCCTCGTCACGTACGCGCGCACACGACGTCGCCGCCCCCGTTGGGTGTCCCCTGCGGTTTGGCTGGTGCGCGTCGAGCCGGCCCGAGGGCGGCCGCTAACACCCACGCAACGGCAGGGTGCGGCATTCCG
>Ga0114957_1003540_pt1 | contig 14007 bp, 10 predicted proteins | sample BantaG_FD_87175 | JGI IMG/M metagenome (GOLD analysis project Ga0114957, IMG submission 87175) | Marine algal microbial communities from Bantry Bay, Ireland - BantryBay_4 metaG | ecosystem: Host-associated > Algae > Red algae > Unclassified | place: Bantry Bay, Ireland | collected 2014-11-21 | reverse complement strand
CTAGAAACATATGTCTTTTAGTAATCTAGGATAAAGGATTTACTCTTAAATCCAATTTAAAATAATGCTACAGAGGAAGTCTTTAATTAGGCTTTCTTTTTTTATGTAATAGAAATTTATCATAAAGTAAAAAGTAATGAGTTTTCAATGCCTAAAATAGGTTGACTGATTTATTTTCTGATACCTGCATTATTTTTCTTATTGGGATTTGGGGTTTTTTCTCTTGGAATTTGAAGACCTCGCTCACTTGCTCTGATTATAATATCATAGTCTTAGTGCTAGGTAGTTTATTTCCGTACACACCTATCCGATATCGGACAATATATACAAAAAACTTATATGTAAACTATTGATTATGTGACATCATTACTTTGGCATTGCTATTGGACACATAGTAGCAAACAAGGTTAACACTATGGATCGCCAATTATCAAATAAGGAACAATCTGGAAATAAGTATAAAAAGATATTGCCTTATTTACTCATCATAGGGCTATTGGCTATTGGTTATTACTTTGTAACTCAAAAACTTAAGAAGTCTGCTGATGCTAAAGAACTACACATCGTTCCTGTAGAGAAAGGAGATATCCGTCAGACGCTCAGTGCGGCCGGAACGATTATCGCAGCCTCGGAGAGAGTGATCAATGCTCCAGTTTCTACAGAGATCGAAGATGTATTATTATCTACAGGAGCAGAAGTAAATAAAGGAGACCTCATCCTTAAACTCGATCAGGAATACACAAGGCTAGAATACGAAAGACTAGAAGACGAACTGTCTCTGCGTGTCAATAATATCGATAAACTAAAACTGCAATACGATAAGGATTTAAGAGACCTAGATTATCAAGATCAGATTAAGGCATTGCAACTAAGCGAATTAATAGCACAGCTAGGAGATCAGCAAAGATTACTAGATATAGGTGGAGCGACAGCAGAGGAAGTGGAGGCAGCAAATTTACAAGTCAGTATCGCAGAGATCGAAAAGAAAATTTTAGAAAACGAGCTGTCATTTAAAAGAGCCGTAAATACAACCGATAAAAATCAACTGCAGCTAGAATTTGATATTCAGAGTAAGCGGCTAAAAGAACTAAGTCGTAAACTGAGTCAGACCTTAGTTAGAGCCACTGGACAAGGGGTGATCACATGGATAAACGAGGATATCGGAAAGACAGTAGCTGAAGGGGAACCATTAGTGAGGATTGCAAATCTTAACCGATTTGAGGTAGAAGCGATTACTTCTGATCGTAATAGTAAAAACCTACAGGTAGGACTTCCCGTGGAGATGCGGATTAACAAAGAAAAGCACGCAGGCGTAATCTCTCGTATTCTTCCAGAGATCGTAAATAATACAGTAAAATTTTATGTAACGCTAGAAGCTGATAATCATAAATCTCTACGACCTAATCTGAGAGCGGAGATATTTGTAATTAACGAAGAAAAAGAAAATGTACTGCGTGCAAAAAGAGGAAATGCACTTAAAGGGACTAAGTCTCAGTATGTCTATAAAGTCATAGGTGATCAGGCAGTAAAAACGAGAATTGCAAAAGGGCTGGTAAGCTCAGATTATTTTGAAATAGAATCAGGCTTGCAGGCCGGTGATCAGATCATTATCTCTGATACAGAGGAATATAATCACATGGAATCATTTACTATTAAATCAAAGATATAGATCAAGTAATAGAACTATGATTAATCAGATAAGAATTACGTGTCTTTGGTTTTTTATCTTAACGATAACGGTAAGTGCTACTTCTCAAAGTGAGGTTTACTTAGAACAGATACTAACACAGGTTTTAGATAATAGCTTTGCAGTAAAATCAGCAGAGCTCAGGAAAGATATCGCTGGAGAAAAATTTAAATTTTATAAATCTTTACTTAAGCCTAATATCAGTTTATCAGCTAGCATTCCTAATTTTATAAATTCATCCACTCCGATTACACAACCCGATGGATCGATCGCATTCCAATCGATACGTCAGGCAAATGGATCTCTATCAGCCTTTGCATCGCAGGTTATTCCAGCGACTGGAGGAACTCTTTTTATCAATAGTGATATACAGCGTTTTGATGATTTTACGACTAGCTTCCATCAGTATAATGGAGTGCCGATACGTGCAGGTATTGTGCAACCTATTTTTGGATTTAATCCATGGAAATACGAAAAGGCAATTCAAGATTTTTCATTGGCGGAAGCCGAGTTAACTTATAACATTAAAATAGAGGAGACTCTAGGATTAGCAACAGATTACTATTTTAATATTTTAATTGCAAAACAAAATTTAGAAATCGCAAACACCAACCAAATCGTAAATGAAAAATTACTAAAAATCACAGTGGAGAGACTAACTCTGGGGAAGGTCAGTAGAGATGAGAAATTACAATTAGAGATAGAATTGAACACTGCAAAACTAGCCGTCTCGCAAGCCTCTACTCAGCTTGAACAATCAATTGCTGTCTTATATACTTTTCTCGGATTGCCTCCATTAAATGCTGAAGCATCATTTGTAATTCCAAAAAATCTTAAGATAGAAAATGTAAATATAGATGCTCTAATAAACTCGAGTAAAAAATACAGACCTGAAATCATAGCGTTCCAAAAAAATAAGGCCCTTAACAAACTGGATTTGGCTAGAGCCAATGCAGACTATGGATTGCAAGCAAATTTACGAGCTTCGATAGGATTAGTAAGAGGAGCGGAGGCTGTAAAGGAAATTTATAACGATCCATTTAGTGAGCAGCGATTTAATATCACCTTGTCTGTTCCGATTTTAGACTGGGGTAAAAGGGCAGCGGCGACATCTCAAATAAGATTACAGCAAGAAGAGTTAGACGCAGCATATCAGCAGCAGATTTTAGAATTAGAAAATGGAATCGAGCAAAGAGGATTGATTTTTAGTAGGCTCCAAAACGAAATAGTACTACTACAAGAAATAATGGAAAAGGCAGAGGAACGTTTCCAGATTTCTAATGACAGATACATACTCGGTAATATAGATATCACTAATCTGACATTGGCACAAAGAGAAAAAGACCAAACCAAAAGAAATTTTATCAATGCTTTAAAATCATACTGGGTAAGCTATTATGAGATCAGAGCATTGAGCGGTTATGACATCCTTAATAATAAAGAAATAATTTATCAGTAATCATCTAAATCATATTTTATGATCAATCTAAAAAATATAACTAAAGTATATCGCACTAAAACGATAGAGACGACTGCCCTTAACGAGATCGATCTGCATGTTCCTAAGGGAGAATTTCTGAGTATCATGGGTCCTTCTGGATGTGGAAAAAGTACACTGCTTAATATTATCGGATTACTAGATGAACCTTCCGGAGGAGTCGTACAAGTAGATGGAACACATATACAAAAATATGCAAGTAAAGCTACTGCAAAATTTAGAAACGAAAAACTAGGATTCATTTTTCAGAGCTTCCACTTAATCTCAGATTTAAACGTAGTCGATAATGTGGAGTTACCTTTATTGTACAGAAACATCTCATCTAAACAACGTAGAGAGCTAGCTATCGAGGCACTGGAATCGGTAGGATTAGCAAACAGAAAATTCCATTTTCCTGGTCAGTTATCAGGAGGGCAAAAACAAAGAGTAGCCATAGCACGAGCAATCGTAGGGAAACCCGAAATAATTTTGGCAGATGAGCCCACAGGAAATCTGGATAGTGTGATGGGGGATGAAGTAATGGAAATACTAACCTCACTTAATAAACAAAACGGCACTACGATTATTATGGTGACTCACGACGAACGAATGGCAAAAAAAACTGACCGCCTTATTAGATTATACGACGGATCACAAGTCGCTTAGTAACCAACACATAAATACAACACGATGATTAATAATTATATAAAACTAGCTATCCGAGGAATGAAGCGTCGTAAGTTTTTTACGTTTATCAGTCTGTTTGGAATCAGCTTTACTCTAGGTATCCTCATGGTGATCCTTTCTTTTTTGCAGAGTGAGTTAGGTGAAAATGCACCCCTTAGTGCAAAAGATGATTTTGTCTTTATACCACGTATTACATTGCAAAAAATATACTACGATACCCTAACGGTTATAGATACGCTGGATAATAATGGAATAGCCGTTTATGATACTACTTTTGAATATAAGAAGACGGGTACGGGAATGTCACAAACTAGCTTAAGTCATAATCTGGCGAGTAATTTTTTAAATAAATTTCCATCAGCTGATCTAATAACGGAATTTATGAATGGTGGTCAAAGCGATGTTTATAAAGATGGGATAAAGCTACCATTGTCTACCTTATATGCTGATCAGAATTATTGGATAATGTTTGATTATAATTTTATAGAAGGTAGGCCTATTGATACAAATGATATAGAACTAGCTGCTCCTGTAATTATAGTATCCAGTAAAACAGCGGAAAATTATTTTGGTCGACAGGAAAATATAATAGGAGAGGAAATGGTAGTGGAAGAGAAGAATTATAAAGTCATAGGTGTATATAAATATGTAGGAAAATTTGTTCCGTTTATTTCTCCTGATATTGTAATGCCTATTTCTGTTTATCAATCTGGGCAGAGGCCTGATTTTTACATGGGGCCGTCAAAAGTAATGATAAAAAAGAAATCTCACGTATCCGTAGAGCAAATGAAAACAGAAGTAAACGAAGTGTCTGGAATCATTCCCCTTGATCATCCGGATAACAAGTATGACTATAATGAGATATTATTATCGCCTATGACTTATAATGAGATGTTTGCTCAGAATATATATTATGATCCAGATCCCGGAAAATCGTATCGATATGCATGGTGGATTATTTATAGTTTGCTTGCCTTTTTTATTCTATTACCTACACTTAATTTGATTAATCTTAATGTTAGTAGGATCATGGATCGCTCATCAGAGATCGGCGTTAGAAAAGCTTTTGGAGCACATCGCGGAAATGTAATATTTCAGTTTGTGATTGAGAATATTGTACAGACTATTATCGGTGGAATACTAGGATTATTATTAGCGATCGTAATCATTAAAATTTTAAATAATGGAGGATATTTAGGTGAGGCACAGCTGGTTCTTTACCCTAAATTTTACATATACAGTTTTATCGCAACTTTGATTTTTGGAATTTTATCAGGATTGATTCCTGCTTTAAAAATGTCCAATCTTCAAATTGTAAATGCCCTAAAAGAAAACAAGTTATGATCAAACATATTTTAAAACTAATATGGAATAAAAGAGGGAGTAATGCTCTTATGATACTAGAGATATTTTTATCTTTTTTAGTCCTTTTTGCAGTCGTAGCATATATCATGTTTAACATGGAAAGAAGGAATACACCGCTGGGATTTGCTACTGTAGATCAGTGGATGATAAAACTAGATGGGTTTAATGGGATAGATTCTTTAGAAGCTATAAGTAGGATGGAAAGCCTAAAACGTGATCTATTAGATCAGCCAGAAATAGAAGCTGTCAGTTTTGGTAAATGGGCTGTTCCTTTTTCGGGATCTACATCTAATAATGGCTCGGATAAAAATGGATTTGAAATAAGGGCAATTTTAGTAGACGCTGATGCAGATCTAGAAAAAACCAGTGATTTAAATCTTATCGACGGAAGATGGTTTACAGAAGATGATTTAAATGCTACTATTCCATGTGTAGTCGTAAATTCTAAATTTATGGAATTATATTATCCAAGTAAGTCTATGATCGATAGTACTTTCTTATTTGACGATCCAGTAAAAATCGTAGGAGTCATAGATCATTATAGATACCTCGGACAATTTGAAGAAGATAAAAGTTCTATTTTATTTTTAAAAGATTATCGAGAAAATCAAGACCACGTAATCTTAAATATGCAAAATGGGATTGAAGCGGCCTATGAAGAAAAACTGGCTAGTGTCGTTAAAAATAGTATTAAATCTAATGGAAGCGTTATTGAAAATCTCGAGAAAAGAAGAATAGATAACGGTAGAGAGAGTTGGTTGATGTTGGGGGCACTCATGTTTGTGAGTATCTTTTTATGTTTAAATGTATCTTTAGGTTTGTTTGGGGTATTATGGTATAATATAAATAAGCGTAAACCAGAAATCGGATTACGTCAGGCACTCGGAGCACACAGCTCTGATATCGCAAAACAGTTTATTTTAGAAATATTAATTATTACTGGTTTCGCTCTGGTCGTTGGGATATTCTTTACGATACAGATTCCGTTACTAGATGTCACAGAATTTCCCGATCAGCTTTTTTATAAATCTATAATGTACTCTACATTGATTATTTTAACGTTGGTTTTTGCTTGTGCCTTGTTCCCGAGTATACAAGCATCGAGGATTACACCTGCAAATTCCCTTCATGAAGATTAGAAATTAATGAACAATCCAAAAATAAAAGTATTAATTATAGATGATGATCGGACCGTTTGTTCTAGTCTAGATTTACTCTTGCGACGTAAGGGGTACGAGGTTTGTTTTATACATCATCCATCTGTGGCTATAGAATCGATAGCGGAATTTAAACCTGATTTAATTCTACTCGATATGAATTTCACCATAGACACATCGGGTAAGCAGGGCTTAAAATTATTACGGCAGATAAGAGAAAATAACACTAGGATATCGGTGATTCTGATGACCGGATGGGCGACCGTACAGCTTGCGGTAGAAGGAATGAAACTAGGTGCAAAAGATTTTATAGCTAAACCCTGGGATAACAAAGACTTACTGAGTTCTATACAAAGTATCGAGGCATTACATCATATCGATAAAACGTCCAAAGGTATTCCTAGTTATAATAAATCCAATATTATCGGCCAATCCAAAAAGATGGAAGATATTATGGACATGGTGGATCGAGTAGCAAAGACTCAAGCTAGCGTACTAGTCACCGGCGAGAGCGGAACAGGAAAGGAATTAATAGCGGAGGCGATTCACGAGCGGAGTCTCCGTAATGGTCAGCCGTTTGTAAAAGTAAATTTAGGAAGTATACCATCGACTCTTTTTGAAAGCGAAATGTTTGGGCATTTAAAAGGTGCCTTTACTGGGGCACATGCAGATCGAGAAGGTCGGTTTTCTACCTCAAATAACGGGACTATATTTCTCGATGAAATCGGTGAGTTAGATATGGAATGCCAAGTAAAACTGTTGCGTGTACTTCAAGAAAAAACTTTTGAAAAACTGGGTTCTAGCAAGACAGAAAAAACAGATGTCCGAGTGGTCGCTGCGACTAACAGGAATTTAATGTCCGCAATGTCGGATGGTAGTTTTAGAGAAGACTTATATTACAGGATAAATTTGCTAGAGATACATCTGCCACCTCTCAGAGATCGTACGGAGGACATTCCAGATTTAGTAAAATATTTTTTATCTAATGTCGCTGCTTTGTACGCGACCGATATTCCATACCTCGATGAGGACACACTAGCGTGGTTATCTATGCAGGAGTATAAAGGCAATATCCGTCAGCTTAAAAATATTATCGAGCGGACTTTTTTATTACAGCTCAGGGCAAAAGAGTTAACAAAGAAAAGTTTTCTTTCTGCTTTTAATATTTCAGATCGTAAAGAAGAGCATCAGAATGCTTTAAATTTACAATCGATGGAAGTAAATACGATTGAAAAGGCATTAGCAAAACATGATCATTCCATTAGTGCTGCCGCCAGAGCTTTAGGTATTACTAGAAGTTCGCTATATCGTAGGATAGAAAAATATGGAATATCGCATGAGCCTAAAATTTAAATACATACTTTTTATCGGGTTGTTGCATGCCATTTTAGTAGGGCTAGTTTATTATTTACTGAAAGATAAAATTTGGTATTTCATTGCATCGGAGTTTTTTGTTATTCTGAGTTTATACCTGAGTTATATGATGTATAATTCATTTATAAAACCCATTAATTTGATGCAGTCTGGAACAGATGCGATCAGAGATGGTGATTTTAGTATAAAATATAATCCGTCTGGAACTAAGGAAATAGATAATCTGATAGAGGTATATAATTCTATGATCGATCAGCTGCGATCGGAGCGGATCTCTAAGTCGGAACAGTCGTTTTTTATTCAGGATCTGATAGAAGTTACGCCTTTAGGAATTATCATTATGGACTATGATGGGAACATTTCTCAGACAAATCCAGCTGCCCAGCAGATGTTAAATATTAATGATACCGGAGCTCATAAAAACCTAACTCACTTTCCCTCTACATTGGTAAGTGAGATTTTAAGAATGGAAATAGGAGAGACCAGAATCCTAACTCCTAATGGAATCGATAAATATAAATGCCAGGTAAATCAGGTCGTGCAACAGGGCTTTCGCCGAAAGTTTATACTCATCGATGATCTCTCAAACGAGATATTAAAATCAGAAAAAGATGCCTATGGTCGGATCATAAGGATGATGGCTCACGAAGTGAATAACAGCATGGGAGCGATTAATTCTATTTTGGATTCCGTAGTAGAATTTGGATTTACTAATCAGGGTGACCCCGAATTAAAAGAATCGTTACTTATAGCTAGAGATAGAAACGATGGTCTTAAAAACTTTATGCATAATTACGCCTCCGTACTCAGATTACCGCATCCACAAATGCGTAAAATGGACATTGCCCAATTATTAAATAAATCAGCAAAATTATTTACTCCGATTGCCACTAAGCAGAATATCACATTTGACCTAAATATTCCTACCCATAATCTAACAGTCTCGGCCGATCCTATTTTATTAGAACAGGCCATTTCTAATATCATAAAAAATGCGATCGAAGCTATAGGAGAAAACGGAACAATTAAAATATCATGTTCGGAATCTCCGGTTTCATTCACCATATCGGATAACGGAACTGGGATATCGAAAGAGTCAGAGTCTCAATTATTTACTCCTTTTTTTAGTACTAAACCGGCAGGACAGGGTGTCGGACTGATGTTGATCCGGGACATCTTGCAATCCCATAATTGTGCCTTCTCTTTAAGTACAAATCAGGATACTCGATGGACAAATTTTAAGGTGGAGTTTTAAATGTTTTATTAAGAAACTATAGTTCTAGCTATGATAGCTTTGTATAAGAACATTGCTATTGATTAAAGAAAGATATCATAATTATAAAAAAACCACATCCTTCCGCAACGTTTTCGATCTATAGGATATCTGATAGGTGCTTCGTAACCCATAATTTAGCAAAATGAAAAAATGCCTATTCTTTATCTGTATAGTTTTGATGACATCCTGTGTAGAAGAATTCGATGCATCGACCACCACCATGACCTCTGATCCTGATAATGTGATCACTAATGTAGTGTCTAATGTGACAGGTATAGTAGTAGATGAGCAAGGTATAGGCATTCCTAATGTAGATATACGATTAGGAGATCTGAAGACTGTTTCTAATAATGATGGAGCTTATATTTTTAAGGATGTCATCATGGATCAAAAAGGGGTGAATATTTCCGCGATTACAAATAACCATTTTTTTGGATCTACATATGTATATCCCATTTCCCTAAAGACAGTTACCTCTCGGATTACTCTAATGAGGCTTGAGGAAGCTATGGTTTTTGTAAGTACGGATTCGATAGATTTAAGGGTCGGTGATTTAGATGAGAATCTGGGGCAATTAAAGTTTTCGGCAAATAGTTTTGTGACGGTAGACGGTAATCCTTATACAGGAGAAGTGTTTGTGTTTTCTCGTGTTCTCGATCCGACTAATAGACGTACAGCAGACCTCATGCCTGGTGCCTTAAAAGGTCGAAATCTATCTGGTGATATAGGTAATCTTAAGTCTTATTCCATGATAGGAGTGGAAATTTATGATGTGGAGGATACCCCATTAAATTTAGCCCCAGGGAAAACCGTAGAAATAGAATTTCCTATTGCTGCCAGTCTAACTTCCGATGCTCCAGAAAATATTCCACTATGGTTTTTTAATGAGGATAGTGGAGTATGGCAGGAAGAAGGAACAGCAGCTAAAATCATAGGTCCTTCTGGGCAAAGTTATTATCGTGGGGAGGTGACGCATTTTTCATTTTGGAACTGTGACGTTTTTGAAGAATCTACTTTTATTAAAGGAAGGGTAATAGATGAGGCAGGAGATGGTCTTAGTAATTTAGAGGTAAGACTGACTCTTCAGAACCAATCTATTTCTGCCTATGATTATACAGATTCTGAAGGTTTTTATAAAGGACTGGTTCCACAAGGAGAGGTGCTAGACTTAGAGGTACTAACCTCATGCGATCTTTTAACGGGGACGTCTATTGGTCCTTTTTTTACTGACATGGAGACGATCGATGATATCGCACTACCTGTAGAGGAGTTAGATTCTGTATTTATAAAGGTTAATGGAATACTGACGGACTGTGGTGGGAATCCTATCCCCTTAGGTAGAATACAGCTTTTAGAAAATGGAGAGTTTATACGATTCTATAATGCAAATCTTGATGGGTTTATTTCTTTTACGATAGATCTAGATTGTTATACAGGGGAGCTTTCCATGTTTGGTTATGATAGTGGTAGTCTGTTAACAACAGATACACTATACTTTGGATATCAGGAATATTTAGAATTAGGAGATTGGATAGCTTGTAGTGATGGGTATCCTAATGAGGTAATGTTTAATTATGGACAGAATCTGGAACAGAGATTTATGGAGGAGGTAAGTTTTGATTTCCAAAACTTTAGAATAACCGCTGCTGATAACGATTCAGATTTAACACTAGATGCACAATTAGATGATTATAACGGACCAGAAAATTATACTCAGGTCGATGGAGGATTTGCTAGTGATCTTGTATTTGGAGATTGCAGTGCAGAAAATTTACAATTTGATACGTTGGGATTTGTAATACAAAAAGAAACACCTGATTTTATACAAGGAGAATTTAATTGTACAAGCTGGACTGCGATAAATGATAACCCTTCTGGGTGTATGTCGCAATCAGTTGTGGGATTTATTTTGGTAACTTTTATAGTGAGGAAGTAGCTAAACATATTTGGAAATAAAGGACATCATACAAGGAATTTTAGAAGAAAATCCTCGCTCTCAAAAAGCGTTAGTAGATCAGTATGCTCCGTATTTATTTTCCATCTGTCGCAGATATTTAAGAGATGACTTAGAGGCTCAGGATGTTTTACAAGATACGTTTATGAGAGTATTTAAATCGATGGATAAGTTTAGTGGAGAGGTTTCTTCTTTTAAACCATGGATAAAAAGGATAGCAATAAATATTGCTTTGAAAAAAATAAAGCTCTTTTCTTATACTAGAGAGACCTATCCTGATGATGCAATGCCGATCGTATCTGCACCTGCTGCAGCACATGATAGCATGGGTGTAGATGAGATCATGGGATTACTGGAACAATTAACACCAGATCAAAAGAAAGTTTTTAACCTATATATTATCGACGGGTACAGCCATAAAGAAATCGCATCAGAGTTAGGAGTAGAGGTAGCGACCAGTCGATCCATTTTATTACGAGCAAGAAATACTATGCAACATTTAATAATAAAAAGAGACAGTTATGAAGCTAAGGCCATCTGAGGAGCATATCAGATCTCTATTTAAAAATCACGAGCAACCCTTAGATACGGATAAGCTATGGGAGGAATTGCAAAAGAAGAACAAACCAAAACGTCGCCTGATATGGTTACGATTTTTAGGTCTAATGCTACCCTTATTTCTTACAGGGGGATACCTAATATTAAATTCTAATGGAGAGGATTTGGATGATTCGATTTCTACTTTGGAACAGAATTCCACGACGGTAGAAAATATTAATAACGCAACTGATAAAAATGTATTAGATAAAAACATTGAGGAGAAAAATGATACAGAAGGGGATTTGGCTGGAGCCAATGAAAAAACTAATCTAGTGTCTAATTATAATAATCCGCAATTAGCCAGCCGTAATATTAATGGGTCTACTCCGATCGATCAGTTCCAGTCTGACAATAAAATAAATAAATCAAAAGTCAGTAGTGACTTAAATTTGCAAGCAGAAAAGTATTTAACTAACACTAACAATAATATTGACGAAAGTCAAAATATAGAACAAAAAAAATTTATCGATGATCCACAGTCGCCTCTTGTAATCAGATCTAAAAATATAACAGCGGATGGTATACAAGAAATTAGTAAATCATCCACCGAGGCAAATACTATTTCTCTTGATCAGATAGCTGATACAGATCCTGAAAAGGATAAGACTATAAAAAACAGTATTAATAATTTCATCACTATGGATAAAACATTTTCTGAAAATAAGGTGGGGCGTACATCGAAAATACCCGTCTTGGAGAATATTTTATTTTACGATCGTCCTTTGGCCTTAGTAGTGAGCGAGGTAAAAGCTATCCCTGTTTTAGAGGAGGAACAATCTAATCGGTATAGAACACTTTCTGTAATAGCGGGTGTCGGCCTAGGTAATAAAAATTTAAAGGCACGTGATTTTAGAGATACGCTTTACATACAGGCTAGAAAAGATGCTGAGAAAATCCACAGTATTTGGAATGGTGCAGTAAAATTAGGATTTCATAAAAATAATTTTCTTTTTAATACAGGTATCTCTTACCGTCATCATATAGAAAGTTTAAGATACAGTTCTAGAAATACTTCGAGAACAGAGGAAGACGGGCCGATCAGTATAATAGTAGATGGGCAAGGAAATATTTTATCGACCCAGAATGGTGTGATCACTACGACCATAACTACTAATTATGATTTTCTAAAAAGGAATCGATATCACTATCTGGGAATTCCAGTGGAGATGGGAGCAGATTTCTCCATTGGTAAATTTAAGCTAGGTCTCCTGGCCAGTTCAGAAATATCTATGGCGATAAAAAGATCAGGTGCCTATCTAGATACTCCGGATAGTTTTCTAGATTTTAGTGCAGAGGGGTCTATAATAGATTACGATAAAACGATTCTATTCCAACTGGGATTAAGATCTACTCTATCATATGCCATAAAAGAGAACGTCCATTTTACGATACAGCCATACGCTATGAGGTATATAAATTCTATGACTACTGCAGTAAATAGTTTAAAAGAAAGGCCTACTCACTTTGGAGTAGATTTTGGGGTTGTATATAGATTAACTAAATAAGCTGACTATGAAAATTTATAATTTCCTTACTATATTTATTTGCATAGGAATTCCTGTTTCGTCATATACGCAGGTCATGGATATCCAATGGGGACAGGCTCAGAAAAACAGTTTCATGTGGGATTTATATGAGAATCATGACATTGTTAAATTGAGTAATTTTGAGGATTCCATAAATTTAGGAGGAGATGTGTATTTTTCTAATGGTGGCGATGATATTATTTTGGAATTTATCAATCCTCAAGGAACCACTAATAAAGTTTTACAAATAGGGGGAATGAGTAATGATGTTTTATCTGCCATGGATATAAATGAGGAGAATTCTCTTTTTGTAATGGGGTCATTTTTTGATTCTTTGGATATTAGTTTAAATCAAGAAACACATTGGGCAACAGCCACAGATTCTATAACGAGATTTATCGCAAATTACGATGATGGTCTAAATTTAAAATGGGCAGCTACTATTTCTGCTGCAGATGGTCTGTTTCATGTGGAGTCATTACTGGGTCTCGAGGACGGGTCGGTTATAGTCAGTGGTGCATATATGGATAGTGTAAAACTCATTACGGAGGAAGAAGTTTATGAACATATAAGTCCAGGACATCACACATATTGTATAAAAATAAATAATGAGGGTCAGATGGAATGGTGGAATGTCGATGATCTGATTTCTGAGGAATTTGGGTTTAAGAGAAACCTTAGTTATAAAAATTCTCATTTAATAGTGAGTAACTCGTCTTTGGACCGATCTTCACTAGCTCGTTTAGATATAAATTCTGGTGAAGTAATTTGGCAGCATGTTTTAGAAATAAAAGTAAATAATCATATTTCTGATAATGACGGTAATACTTTTTTTACTGGAAACTTTGATGAATTCTCAATCACTGATTTTGATCCCGGGCCAGATACAGTTTATTTAGACCCT
>Ga0114957_1003538_pt1 | contig 14010 bp, 20 predicted proteins | sample BantaG_FD_87175 | JGI IMG/M metagenome (GOLD analysis project Ga0114957, IMG submission 87175) | Marine algal microbial communities from Bantry Bay, Ireland - BantryBay_4 metaG | ecosystem: Host-associated > Algae > Red algae > Unclassified | place: Bantry Bay, Ireland | collected 2014-11-21 | reverse complement strand
TTCTACTGTCTCCTTGCCAGAAGTGCAGAAAAATGGAGGAGCTGATGTCGATTTCCAGGCTGGATGGGCACATGTAAGCAATCAGAAGCACCAAGTCAGTCCCAGGGGCGCATCTGATTGGTGGAGAGAGTCGGTCCGCAAGTCACTCTCTGTCCACCAGGACAAAATTCGGGGATCAGCAATAGCTCTGCTGCCGCCGCGACTTCACCTCGTCGGATTCGGAGTCAGTGGTAAGGACGGCCGGCTGCAACCGAGGCCCGTGCAATGGACATGTTTTGGAACCGAATGCTTATACTTCCTGCAGACCAATTGGATCGGCCCAAACTGCTGCGCGGTGTGGCCAAACCACGTGCGACTGGTAGCACATGACATGGCCTTGTGGTTTTACGCCGGGTTTTTGAATACGAAACGGCCGAGCCTGCCGAGGATCACACGGTGTCTGTCGAGCGGGCCACCTCGACACGAAGGACTCCCGGGAGCAACTGGGGACCACGCCATCGGCTGGAAACGCCCATTCGAAGCCCATCCAAAGCCCAGCGGTATCCCATCGAAAACTCTAATGGATGGGCTTGGATGAGCAGGAGAAGCCTATCCGTCAACAACCAAAGAGTGACGAGACAACATCCAAGGCCCATCTAAAACCCGTTTGGATGGGGATTCTGCCAGCCGTGACGATAGCTCCAACCGTCCAAACAGCCAAACGTGGCACCATTTGCCCGTTTGGACGGTTGGAGCGCTGGTGGCTGTGATCCGCTCCAAAACTAGGGTGTGAAGGGGCTGTGACGGCCCATAAATAGACCGGTTCACATTTTCTAATCCCGTGATTCATCTAGTGGTGGCCTCGCGGGATAGCCCTTCTTTTGGAGCTTGAACGGCAGCGCCACTCCAAACAGGCCTGTTTGGAGACGCCCCGAGTCGTTTGGCCAACCCCTGGTTCCCTGTTCGGACCACAAAGCCAATAAAAAGCGTACCCCGTGGCTTGCAGACAGTTGCGAGAGGATCTAGTAGTCATGGAGTTTCTCTGTGGTGCATCTGTGGGAATACTGGCGTGCCACAAAAGAGGCCAACCGCCAGAGACGCCGAGACGAGCCCAGGTTTGCGACGTGATCTGCTTAGTCTTGGCTCTGCGTTTGCAGAGCCAGTGACAGCACCACACGTTGTGCACACGTGGCCGTTGGGTTGGACGGTTGGTTCCATTGGTGCAGATGCTCTTACGCAAGACGCCCTTCAGTCGGGCCGATGGTGAGACAGACCAAAATGTGGGGAAGAAAACAACAAAGAGGGCCACTGGTACGTAGTGGAGATAAACGTGGCGGAGAGGAAGGCAACGGTGCGGGTGGGGACGGGGGCGGACGAAGGTTGGGAAGGGTAGAGTCAAAGGGGGTGCATGCGGCCGCAGCGGCTGCAAAAGCGGCAGCCCGTCTGGCGCATGAGAAAGCCACCCGGCGTGCACACAGGAGTTCAAGAATCGGATGAGAATATCCGATCCAATCTCTCGGCCTCAAGCTCTGATCGTCTGGCAACCGCAGTAAAAATATAGAACTTGCAGCACTGTACTTGATTTCATATAGCTGACAAGATCTTGCCCCAGAGCCAACACAAGCTCTGGTGTGAATCTTTGCACCCCGGCGCGGGATGATCTGTACCTGTCGAGATCCCACCCTCGCGTCAATCGCTGGCCGATGATTTGGATGGACCAATTGCATGCGAGATTCGGCGTTGTGCCACGCCGAAACGGAGGGGAGATTGCATTTTGCGCCCCGAGTGGGTGGCTGTGTGTGATTGCACTGGCGGGCCGTTACCCGTCGGTGGCTTGTGTGCATCTGGAACCCCTGAGAGCGGGGGTTGCCTGGGTGGCTTGTTTGGCCAGGTTGTCCCGCGTGCGTGCGCGTGTGCGGGCATATGAGGGCACCCCGCACCGGCTAGCGGGGGGGTGACTGGCCCGACAGTCAAGACACCGAGTGCCGCCGCACCCCAAGCAGGGGAGCGTCGGTGGGTCGGTGCACGGGTGGGCAAACACTGCGTTCTTCGCCCTTTCTCGCCGGTTTTCCCACAATCGCGATTTACGTTGGCGAGCACGACGCGAAGGTCTGGCGCGCGTGCGCGCGTGCCCGCGTCGTCGAGCGGGTTAACATCGCCCGAGTGTACGCCGTTGCCGGTGTCGCGCGGTGCGATTCCGCGGAGCGTGTTGTGCGAAGCGTTGCCATCGGTAAGACGGGGTGCTTGAATACGCTGACGGGTCCGCGCGAGGCCTTGGCCTGTCTTTCGCTGTCTGGCGCGCACTCTGACCTTTCCCCCGGACTCTGGAGGTCCTTGTGGCCGTACTGGAGGGGCAGTTTCGTCTGCTCCACCCGGGGGGAGGTCTAAACCGTTGAAACCGCAGGGGAATTAGGCCTCGGTCTGGTACGTGTGGACTTTCGCTGTGACGGCCGGTTCGTGGCGTGCCGAGTCGGCGCGGCTTACTCTGTCGATTCTCTTCATCCCGATCAACCTGTTCATCCCGCTGATCCAGTTCATCCCGTCCATCCTGTCGGTCGTGCCATCGAGTCCGACACACCCTCCAAGATCTTCAAGACCTACGCGTAGCAACCTGTCGGATGCACGATGGCGCCGCCGCCGAGCATTGAGTCGGACCCCATCTTCCTCCACGCCATGGACCAAGACCATCTCACGAACCTGCAATCTGACTTTATCCTGAGCATTCATGCTGTTGAGCGCGACGACGGCGGGGAGCTGCGCGAGGGCGAGGAGCTCGGAACAAGATCGTCGACATGTAAACGCCGTCGATGCTCTTCTGCCCAGAGCTATTGCGGCACCCGGCGCTGCACCAGTTGTTGTTGACGCTTCTGCTCAAGCGGGAGGTCTGTATGCCGATCGATGCCACCCAACGGAGCGTCAACAATCTTGCGCAGGGGCTGTACGTCGACTCCGGTGCCACTTCGATTGCCGTACGTTTCGTGCACGACTACGAGCGGTCATTTGCGCTCAGTTATGGAGACATGCCGGTGCCTACGTCTTCGAGCAGCGGCGGGCGCAGCCGTGGTCGCGGCCGCTCGCCACGGCGCTCCGCTCCAGCCTCAGAGGGTGGTAGCCAACACGGCGGCGGTGACACCAACAAGGACGATGTGCGCGCGAGCCGTGGCCACGACAGTCATGCTGCAGGTGACGGCAGCGCCGGCGAGCACGACTTCGGCATCGCCGCGAACGATGGTGACAGGAACAGCCACGTGGCGGCCAAGGCAGCACGCGACGTGTCCGTTCGATTCAAGGACGAACGCGCCAAGTTTGGCGGTACCAAAGACCAGTCGTGGCCGGACTTTGTCTCAACATACAACCTTGTCTGTCGCGACAACGCGCTCTCCCCCCGATTGAAGCTGCAATTCCTGCACAACCTGCTCACTGGCGCGGCGAAGGTGTTCTTGTTGGACAAGGTTTTGCCTGTCGCCAGCACCTATGAGGACGCAATCGACCATGTGCACCGGGAATACCACCCCGTCGTCCAGCAAGAACAGATAACCAACGATCTTGGGAACCTACGGGTGAGCTACCTTGTTGGCAAAGGCATGACCGTGGACTTGGCGCTCGTGGAGGTCTACAAGCGGGTGTCAAGCAGATCAAGGATGGTCCCAGCCGCGTACCAGGGAGAGGAGCACCGCGTCGCCTTCTTGCGCGGCGCAGTCATCGGGTACACTTGGGCCGCGGAGCCTTTGAGCCGCATCGCCACTCACAACTTGTCCTTTCAACAGCTTTACGCGGAGCTGTCGTCGTCGTTGTCTCTTAGCCGGGAGAGTGCGAATGCCATTGCCCACGATCGCACTTTATCTGGGTGCGGGTCGGTGGCTGATGACACGGCGGACATCATGTTTCTAGGAACTCGATGCGGAACCATGGCGTAGGTAACCGCGTCGGTTGTATCCGAGGCGCGACGACGGCGCCGCGCTTTGACCCGTTGACCATCATGGGCTGTTTCAACTGTGATGACCCAAAGCACGAGATCAAAAACTGCCCGAAGCCCAATGGGGTTGCCCGGCGGAACGCGAAAGCGTACGGTGACAAGATTGTTGCGCCGTCCCTTATGGCACTACGATATCGCGGCCACGCTTGGCCCATGCATGAGTGTGATGCGGAGCTGCCGCCCTGTACTGGACACGGGCGCCGGGGTGAACATAGTGCGAGCTAGTGTTCTCCCGGCCAACTGGATGGCTTACGCCGAGAAGTTGACCACGCTTCCGCGCATCAGAGATGCAAACAACAATCGTCTCGTGACGAAGTATGCCGTACATCTGTAAGTAGATACCGGAGGTGTACGTCTTTTTGTCCGATTCCTCGTTTCCGACAACTTATCAGTCCAGTGCATCCTTGGTACCGAGTTCATTGAACAAAACATCAAGGCGATCTTGCCGCGTTTGCGAAAGATCGTCAGGCAGGAACTCGTGCGCTGCACGGAGAAAGTGCCTCGGCCAACGCCAATCTTGGCTTGTCTTAATGACTGTGCCTGGGACCGCCATTGGCAAGACAAATCCGCAAGGGTGCGAGCCTGTAAACAGGTACATGTCAACGGACACCAAGAGGAGTGGATCATGGCCACATGTGACACGTCCGGTATGGTTACCATCACACCGAACGCTCGGTTATGCCGACATAAGTCAATGTCGGTCGCCCGCGGCCTTGTCATCGTCAAGCCCGACGAGCCCTTCCTAGGCAGGTTATGTAACTTCGGCAAAGACCACGTCATTGTTCGCAAGAACTCAACCTTGCGGTTTGCAGAGCCCTACCAAGGGCCGATGTTGTCCGCCGTCCTGGATGACAACAACCCAAAGGATGGAACCGATACTTCATCGGACGACGTGAGCCGTGACCCACTCGAGGACCTCGACCTCAGTGAGGCTCCCGAGTATTTGCACAAGCAGATTCGAGATATGCTCAAGACACAATCGTCTATGTGGGATGGAACCCTTGGCGTTATCCGTGCTACGAAGCACGCCATCGTCACTCCTCCAGACGCTCTGCCCATACGGGCTCAACCCTACCGGACCGGGCCGTTCAAATGGCAGATTATCTCTGATCAGATCAACAAAATGTTGAAGCTCAATGTCATTGCCCCTAGCCATAGTGCTTGGGCGAGCCCCGTGGTATTTCTACCAAAGAAGAACGGCAAAGCCCAATTCTGTGTCAACTATTGATGGTTAAACAACATCACAAAGAAGGATGCGTATCCCTTGCCTCGAATGGAGGACTGCCTTGACTCCTTTGGAGATGCCCACGTGTTCACGTCTCTCGACTGCACAGCGGGGTACTGTCAAGTGCCCTTACGCGAGGACGACCAAGAGAAGACGGCGTTCACAACGCCTTGTGGTATACACCACTGGTTATCAATGCCTTTCGGCTTGACGAACGCGCCTGCTACCTTTCAGCGCGAGCTGGATATTATCCTCTCGGGTTCGAAGAGGCAGATATTCCTTGTCTACTTGGACGATGTCATCATCTTCTCTGCGAACGCGGAACAACACGTCAAAGACGTTGACACGGGTTTGCACAGTCTCCGCGAAGCCGGGGCTGCCCTGAACTTGGAAAAGTGCATATGGTTGTTCGACAAAGTCGAGTACCTCGGACACATTGTCCGCCCCGGGCAACTGCACGTGTATAACAAGAACGTTGATGCTCTGAAGTACGCCAAGTTCCCAACGAGAAACCGTTGGGTCAGACCTAGCTGAAAAGCTTCTTGGGCATGTGCAACGTCTATCGACGTTTTGTCAAGGACTTTGCCAAACGAGCGAAGCCCCTGAACGCCCTGAATAGGGCCGAGACCCCACCGAATCTACCACTGCCGACGGACGTTGCCATCGTCGCCATCAAAGACCTTCGCAACGCACTCTTGTGCCCACCGGTACTTGTCTTTCCAAAGGCCAACCGGAAGCTCGTCGTCGACGTTGATGCATGTGCCGACCAAGTCGGTTGTACCCTCCTCCAGGAGAAACCGGGCGAACTGCTTCATCCTGTCGGATATTGGAGCCGAGGACGCACTGCTGCCACTGCTGCATAACAAAACTACTCCAACACGGAGCGCAAATACAACGGAGCGCGAATGCGTCGGCGTCGTGTGGGCTGTCATCAAGTTGAGGCACTTCCTCGACGGGCAACGGTTCCTCATCCGAACAGATCACCAAGCACTTGGCTGGATCTACAGCACGACCGACTCAATAGGACGCTTGATGCGCTGGCGACTTCGCCTTTCCGAATACACATTCGATATGGTTTATAACCCAGGTGCATCGCACCACTCGCCCGACTTCCTGTCGCGAACCTCTACGGTGACGCCGCCAGAAGATATCTATGATGATATACCTTGGCTGGCCTTGGCCGAGACGGCCAGCGGCTTGAGGACGGGGAGGTACACGGGTACCGACACACCCGAACCGATGGAATTCGACGACGTTGTTGAAGCACAACAAACAGACGACTACTGTGTCGAGATGTCCACTCGCGTGGAATGCGGAACGGCCAAGGCCTTCGTCCGCAGCGAGCATCACGCTCTGTGTCGCCGGACGCCTTACGGCAACCCATTGGTCAGACCAAAATCACTACGCGAAGGCGTCTTGACGCTCGAGCACCACGCCACGGTGGCAGCCCATCCTGGTATGAACCGGATGTATTACACCATGCCGAAGGCATATTACTGGCCTTCGATGGTAACGGACATCCATACCACCATCACGAAGTGCACAACTTGTGCTCAAAACTTCCTCGCCTTGCGGCGACACACCACGCCCTTAACGCGGTTCCCGGCTACTGAGCCTCTCACGGAACTGTCCGTTGACATCTTTGGGCCCATCCCGGCCTCCAAGAAGGGCAATCACTTCATCTTGGTTATCACCGACCTCTTCGCCAAGCTCACCAAGTGTGTCGCCTTACGACGACTTACAGCCATGTCCGTGGCGTCAGCCATCATCGACGCGTGGGTGTCCGCCTACAGGCCACCGGACCTATCAGACCAAGGGCCCCAGTTCATGTCGAACTTCTTCATCGCTGTGATGAAAATGCTTGGCATTGAAACGGTTCGTACCACGGCGTATCAACCCCAAACCAATGGGCAAGTCGATCGGTACAACCGTACCATGGCTACTCAGCTGCGACACTACGTTGCTGATGACCCATCACCATGGGACGAGCTACTCCCGGTAATCACCATGGCATATAATAGCCAACCGCACCGGTCTACGGGTATCGCTCCATTTGAGATCGTTATCCCAAGGCGGATCCCTAACCTCACGGTTCGCAACTTGCCCCCGGGCACTCCGCTGGCCAATAAGGGAACACTCAAGGATGGGTCACCCCCAGCTCGCAAACGCGAGTCCATGGCCTGCCTTCGCAGGCAGATCCCCGTCGTAGTAGAGGCCTTTCGTAAGACGCAACAATGTTACAAACGTAACTTCGACCATCGCGTCGCAACCCGCAATGCGGACGTCAAGATCGGCGACTACATATACACGACCAACCACGATCGGCAAAACAAGCTGCAAAGCAAAGCCATTGGACCCTTCGTGGGCCATGTCACACCAGCTCCTCGTCCAACGACGACGGACACGGTGCCACACCACCTGCTAGATGGTCTAGACCAACGCAAGCCACCCCCGGCAACCGCCGACGAGTATGTGATTGACAAACTCGTAGGCTTACGCCAGACGGGTGCCAGCTATAGCGCTAAGGTGCGCTGGTTCGACTACGGGTCGAAGAACGACACCTGGGAACCCCTGGAGTACCTTTCACGCAACCTGGTGGTGCGCTTCCTTCGACAGAAGAAGAAGCATGTACCGGGGTACGAGTGGCAAACGCTAACACGGCGAAGTCGCCGACAAGCCGGGCTGACAACCGTGGCGAACATCATCATGGACTCCACGTGGATACCCACTATCCAACATGTCCATGTTACCGGTGACGGAGGTATCCATGCCAATGTCTCGTGGACAGATTTAAGTACCGTCGCCGCAATTAAGGAAGTAATTCCTGTGGCGTGGCTTAAGTCGACTCTGCCCTCCATGACGCGCAACTTTGCATATGACCCTGAACTTGCCTTGCGGCATTTCCCTCGGCTGAACCGTGAGTACAGTCCGTACATGTATGTGTGGCCAAAATCCGCGCAAGCGACACTGATCGGGAGCGATCCCACTATGCCAGTGCTCCCCAACGGGCTTCTCGTACCCCCGGTACAGCACTTGGACTCATTCCTTCGACGCCTGGTGACAACCACAGAGGAGGCAACCGTGGTCATACCACAATGGATCAACACCAGTTGGTACCCTACCGCAATACGCGCATGTTTCGAGTACCAAGTACTTTTATCATCAGATGCGAGTGATGCATATCCCACACCATGGGCCATGCTGGCCTGCCACTTCGTTCATCGCTATGATGACTGACAGGAAACTGCGAAGTGGATACGCCGAGTGTGTGCGCGCGCGACGTTGCGGACGCAAACGTCGTACAGGCTCTGATCAGCAATGACCGGGATCCCATCGACCATCACGGTCGGACAAACGTGCGCGTAGAACGAGCCGCGAGGCTGAGGCTGACATACATCTCCGGGTCGGTAAACCGATCGACATCGGGTCCGTCACCCGCAACGGCGCGAGCCACATGCGCCTCGCCGCTGGCGTTGCCGCCGCCCACCGCCATCGCCGCGGGATCGTCCACGCTTGTGTCCCTGGGTGTTAACCCTTTCCGCCTCCGTAGGTAGCCGCAAGGCGAACCGCCCGCGCCGCCGGCCCTCGTCGCCCGCGCCGCAAGGCGAACAGCCCGCGCCGCAGGACCTTGCCGCCCGTGCCGCCGTCCAGTGCCGCCCATGCCCGCGCCGCCGGCCTAGCCGCCCGTGCCGCCGTCGCGCTTAGCCGCCGGGCGCGCCGCCCGCACCGTCGGTCCTGCAGCCCTTGTCGCGCTTGTGCCTTGCCGCCGGGCGCGCCGCCCGCGTTGCCGACCTTGCCGACCTTGCCGCACTGGCCGCCTTGCCGCCCTTGCCGCCCTTGCCGCCCTTGCGCCTGGCCGCCCTTGCCGCCCTTGCCGCCCTTGCGCCTTGCCGCAGTGGCGCGCCGTCGCCGCCACCGGGCACGTGGCCCCCGGCCGCCCCGCTCCCCCCTTACTCAAGCATTGCCATCAGGCCTCAACCTGTGCGCAAGCACGATGACACGGGAAGGGCCCCGTGCCGACAATCCGCCCGCCCGCGTAAGGCACGGTGTGAACCGGCCACGGGGTGTGCACCGCCTCGGCACCACAGACCCGCGTCCCGGCTTCCGCCTTGTCGCCGGGGTAGCAAAACCCCGACGAAGATTGCGTCACACGGCACCGACGATGGTCACCCCAGCACGTGCTGCTCGACGCGCTGCCGCGAACACGGGTCTTACTTCTGGCCCCCGCACCCGCCGCCGCACCCACGTACCCCCACGCGTGAAGCCGCCTGTGCGCGCATGCCATCGCGTAAGCGTCGATATGACCCGCAGCGCGAGCTGCCCGCCACGCACGCACGAGCGTGCGTAATCGGACGGTCGCGGCCGACGCCGGCGAACCGCCACCTCTCCCCGGCCGGGACGCATCGGCGCCCCTTCACGACCCCCGCCATCCGGGCAGTTACGCCCGCGCGGGCCCGAAAGATTCCGCGATCGCCCAATTGGGTGTCATCATCCTCGGATCTCACCGGGACGGTTCGAATCTCGCGTTGGAGGTATGTGGCATATCTTCTCCCAAAATTGGCAATTTGCCACGGGTAGCCTCATTGACTGGCCAAAGCCCATGGACTGTGGGAATTGGCCTGTGGCATGCCCTTTGGGGGGTTACTTCTGTATTATTCATCTTTTATTGTTTGTTTGCTTACCTGTCTTATCTGTCTTCCGGCACTCATTACGATCGCTTGTGATCGGACGGTCGATCGACCGGTGCCCTCGTTTATGATAAATCACCGTGGGCCCGGGGTCGTCGTCTTGAGCACCACCCGGCTCCGCATCGAATGCCGTTCAGCAAAAGGTCTTTCTTTCTCGCCGCGACGGCGATATAACTCGCTTTATTTCTTGGCTCCGGTCGGTCTCATTACACTGGTAATTGCACCAACGTTATTCATACCTCAAGTTGGAGGCGCCTCGGGCTCACGAAAGTAAAGGGGATCTCTCCAGTGCTTTGATGGACCTGTGTGTTGTACGCAGTGCTCAGAAGGGACAGATGGCTGTCCCACTCGGCTTGATGCTCCGCCACATAGCAGCGGAACTGTCGAACGAGGGTGCGGTTATACCGCTCCACCTGCCCGTTCTTCTGCTAGTGACAAGGCGAGGTATATTCAGAAGCTATATTGAGTAGACCCAGGATGCCCTGGTAATACACCGAGGCAAACTGCGGCCCGTTGTCCGTAAGGACCGAGTTGGGGATGCCATATGCGGCAACCCATGTATCAATAGAGGCCGATGCCACGGTCAGTGCCGTGGCCTCCCTTAGAGGGATGGCTCTTGTGAACTTCGTGAATCAGTCACAGATGACCAAGACGTGCATGTGCCTCCCTTTAGAGGTGGCCAGTGGGCCGAAAAGGTCCATAGCGAGCCCCGAGAAGGGCTTGTCGGCGGTGAAAAGCTTCATCACCGTTGTGTGTTTTCTCTCTGAGAGGCGGTTCTTGGCGCACGCAGGGCATTGCTCCACGTGCTTGCACACGTCGACGACGATCCTTGGCCAGTACACATACCTACGAAGGTTGTTGTTCATCCTTCTCGAGCCGGGATGCCCGGCTAGCACCGCCTGGTGTTGATGAATCATGAGGCGCTTCTTTAGCGCCTCCAGGATAACCACTGTGGTTTCCCGTCCGTACATCGAGCGACGGCAGAGTAGCCCGTTCTGCTCCCTGAAGAAGAACGCTTGTCGACTCCAAGTGCGGTCGGGAGGCGGAAGAGCATCGAGCTCTTTAAGCCTTGTCTGACAAAGGCGTCCTCAGCCTGGCCCAGGATGATGTTTCGGGCTGATAGGGCCCCCATAGGGGTCTCCTTCTGTGACGCTCTCTTTAAGGCGACACTGGCTCGGGTCTCGACGGCTAGGACGGGGATGTCCTCGTTCAAAGGCGAGGTGTCCAGACCTTTGAAGGGAGACGCGATAGCGCGTCTGCCACCTTGTGATATTTTTCTGGCTTATGCCGTTTCTCATAGGTGTATTCCGACAATCGAGGTCGCCATCGATTGATCCGAGCATTCGGACTCATATTACTGAGAACCAATGAAAGGGCACGGTGATCGCACCGCACCACGAATTCTGCACCTTCTAGGTAGGACCATAAATAGGTCCCGGCCCAGACGACGCCCAGCGCCTCGATCTTTGTAATGGAATAGTTCTTCTCCGCAGGGAGAAGCGCACGGCTGTAGTAGCCGACGGGGTGGTATTCTCCGTCGGACTGTTGCTGCTGAAAGCAACAACCCAACTGTTCATAACTGGCGTCGACGTCGACGATATACCGCCCGTGCCTTTTGGGCAGAGCAAGGATAGGGGCGTCCAATAGACGTCCTCGGAGTATCTCAAAGGCGTCCATTTCCTTCCCTGAAGGAAAAGGTGTTGAAACGCAGTGGGTATAGGGGATGGGGGACCACGGTGAAGTGGTTGAGTGGCTTGATCTTGTGTGTATGTGTGCGAACGTGCTGTGTTCGCTGTCTCTCCAAAGCGCCTCTCTCTCCATCAAGGGCACTCCTCAAGTAGTCTAAGTCGGAGCACTCCAGCGCACCACGCAGCTCAAGCAGCTCGCCCGCGCACGCGCCTGCCCACACTCTAAATCAAAGCGCTCACCAAATCAAAGCATCAGGGATGAAAGCAAACCCCACGCAAATCCAAGCATCAGAAGCGCAAGAACAGAAAATGTGAAATCGCAAAAAAAGTCACTCAAAATCGCACGGGTACGAATGTGGAGTGCACCAGCGGTCACCATACCGCGAGGAAGACGCATAGGTAGCCTAGTGAGAATTAAGGCCCCCACTCTCATTAGGCATGACCTTCGGGTCGCGTCCGGGAGTCGGGGCTTCGAACCCTGTAAATACCTGGTTTTTTGAAGTTCGCTTTTGTCGGAAGCAGGGCTTAGAGCGGCGTTGAGCATGACGTTCCAACAGAAGGAAGCTTCTTAGGAAGCTTGGTGCTCGTGAGCGCCGATAGAGGCTTCGCTATTTTGGCGATGTCTGCTACGAAGCGTCGGTACACGCCGCACGTACCCAGAAAACTCTTCATCTGGGTCTGGGTTTCCGGATAACGGAGACCCCAAAGCGCCAGAAGGTTCTTTTCCAGGACATGTACCCGTCCTAGTCGGATGACATAACCGAGGTATTCCACTTTCTCTTGGAAGAAAAGGCACTTAGACGCCTTCAAGGTGACCCCCGCCTTCCAGAGCAGGGTCAGCACCTCTTCGAGGTGCTGCAAGTGTTCCTCAGGGAAACTCGACAATGAAATCACATCATCCAGATATTCTAAACATCTCTGCCACTTCACGTAAGCCAGGATCATATTTTTGGCGCGTTGGAACGTCGTAGGGGCGTTGCATAGCCCCAAGGGGAGGCGCACGCACTTCCACGCGCCCGAGTGGCACGTGAAAGCCGTGAGGTGCTTGTCCTCCTCGGCTACTGGTATTTGCGAGTAATCCCCGTTACAGTCCAGGGTAAAGAACAACCTGGCGTCCCCAAGAGAGTCAATGCACTCATCCATCCGGGAGATGGGGTACGCATCCTTGATAGTCAGCAGGCTCTGCTATGGGTATTTGGCCATCAAGTATTTTGGCAAGTACGAGTACGAGGCCACCCTTACTCGCCGAATTTATGGGGTCCAGGAGTACACTCGCACGCCCTCGGAGGCAGTGAGAATGTACTTCTGAAGACAAGCCGAGTGAGTGTGGAACGCATATGCGGTGAGCATGAGGAAAGCCTTGATCTCAGTGTCATCTTTGTCCGGCGAACGGGCGGCGTAGGGACGGGCGGCGGCGACGGGGAGACTGGTGGCGGTGGAACGGCCGGCGGGGGGTCGGACGAGTTCGGCGGCGGGTCGTCAGAACGTCGGCGGTCCTGCCCACGCGCTTTCTTGGTTACTTGGTGGAGATTCGAGGGCGACGCTTAGTGGCGACTCAGCTGATTCGCGGCCTACAGCTGGGAGTGGCAGGTCGGCGATCTGGCGGCACAATAAATTTCTCGGGGCAGGCCCCAACGCGACCAAGACAATGAGAATGATGTGCATGCGGCCGAGTCCCAGGAAAAGTGTGCACTGAAAGACAACTTACTGACATCTGTGGGAACGGCCACACTCAGAAGCTACTCAGACGACATCACTGTCAGCAACAGAGCCTAAGGCCGACATCTGCCTCGTCTTCGCGGCCGTTTTCGATCCAGATGCAAGGCTTTGAGCGCATCGCCAGCAGGTTTTCCTGTGAACTCGGCCTCTGATTGGCAGGTGCCGCCCAGCGGTGACAGTACTAGAGACCCTGACGCGGACAGTGTTGCTGCCCTGGGACGTTGTGTTTTTTAACGATTTTCATTGGATAAGAGCCGAGTCCTTATTGTTCTGCTCGTACAGCTGTGTTTTTCCAGCAGTATGATTGGTTGGCGGTGGCCTGGTCCCACAGGAATACCCCGGGGTCTCTTGGGGGGGGTGCGGGAGAGGCTCCAACCACCGCCGCCACCGGCCGCGAAAGGCACTAAAGGCGGCTGGCGCTCATCCCCCGCCACCGCCGCCCGCACGTTGGCGCCAGCTCAGAGAGTGGCCGTGACGGTGGCGGCTGTGTTGGTGGTGGCTGTGGCTTTGACAGGGGCGGCGGCGGCCGGGATTAGAAAGGGGTAGCGGGGGCGGCGGGGCGAGGGCAGTGGCGGCCGCTGTCGGCCGCGGTCACGGCGGGGGGCGGCAGGGCGGCGGGGCCGCGGCGGACGGGCAACGACGGGGGCGGCGGCGGCGCCTGGCATTCACCCTCTGCCGGCCGCCTGGGCGCTCTTCCCGTGCCGCCCCTGTCCCCCGACGTCCCCCCCTAGGCGG
>Ga0114957_1003537_pt1 | contig 14011 bp, 14 predicted proteins | sample BantaG_FD_87175 | JGI IMG/M metagenome (GOLD analysis project Ga0114957, IMG submission 87175) | Marine algal microbial communities from Bantry Bay, Ireland - BantryBay_4 metaG | ecosystem: Host-associated > Algae > Red algae > Unclassified | place: Bantry Bay, Ireland | collected 2014-11-21 | reverse complement strand
TTGTTCAATCTCTTGTACTATCTGAAGTTTTAGACTTAAACTGTAATCTTTTTGTGTACGTTTTTTGTAATTTGAATCCATAGTTATAATGTTTAGCTGTAACACTATGTTAGGACGTGACATAAAAAACAAAAAAAGTCCTTTGCGCTCTGCAAAGGACTTTTAATAGACTAACTCGTTATTAATTTTTTTATTTCTAAAAAAACAAACGAGTTAACCTCCATCGGCTTTACAGCTACTATTAATTATAATAGAAACTGAAACACCTAATGTTTTTAATGTTAAAACTTTTTTTAAATATTTCATGTTATTCCACTTAAAAATTAAACATGATTTCTAAAAAAGTGTTGTTAATTTTTCTTTTTCATAGTTAAATTTTTCCCACCTTTATTAGTAGATACAAAAATGTTTAAAAGGTTGCGTAAGAAATTAAAAAAAATATTAAAAAAGTAGTATTTTAGCACGACTAATAGAAAAAATAGAAAAAATGAGCAGTGAAAAAGACGCTAAACTAAAGGCACTAAAGCTAACTTTAGATAAATTAGATAAAGCTTATGGAAAAGGCACAGTAATGAAAATGAGTGATGCTGCAATAGTAGATGTCGAAGCGATACCTTCTGGTTCTTTAGGTTTGGATATTGCTTTAGGCGTTGGTGGTTATCCAAGAGGTCGTGTAATAGAAATTTACGGTCCAGAATCTTCTGGTAAAACAACATTAACATTACACGCTATTGCCGAAGCGCAAAAGGCAGGTGGCATTGCAGCTTTTATAGATGCGGAACATGCTTTCGATCGTTTTTATGCTGAAAAGTTAGGCGTAGATATCGATAATTTAATTATCTCTCAACCAGATAACGGTGAGCAAGCTTTAGAGATTACAGACAATTTAATTAGATCTGGTGCTATTGATATAGTAGTAATAGATTCTGTAGCTGCTTTAACTCCAAAAAGTGAAATAGAAGGTGAAATGGGAGACAGTAAAATGGGATTACACGCCCGTTTAATGTCTCAGGCTTTAAGAAAATTAACGGCTTCTATTAGTAAAACCAATTGTACAGTAATTTTTATTAACCAATTACGGGAGAAAATTGGTGTTATGTTTGGAAACCCAGAAACTACAACTGGTGGTAATGCACTTAAATTTTATGCTTCTGTACGTTTAGATATTAGACGTTCTACGCAAATTAAGAGTACAGATGGTGCTGTTAAGGGTAATAAAACAAGAGTTAAAGTAGTTAAAAATAAAGTAGCTCCACCTTTTAAATTGGCCGAATTCGATATTATGTATGGAGAAGGTGTTAGTAAAGTAGGTGAAATTTTAGATGTTGCAGTAGAAAAAGAAATTGTTAAAAAAGCAGGTTCTTGGTTTAGTTATAAAGACACAAAACTAGGGCAAGGCCGAGATGCTGTAAAAGCTATAATAAAAGACAATCCTGAGCTTTTTGATGAGCTCGAACAAAAAATTAAACAAGCTATTAAAGACGATTTAGAATCAAAATAATAATTAGTTCTACATCCGCAAGCATTAATAATTGAATAATTATGCTTATTTTTAATAAAATCTAAGCTATGAATATTTTCAGTTTTACAGCAGAATTTGATAGTGAAGAATCCTGTCGTAATCATTTTAAGGCAGAGCGAGATAAAATTGGAGTTTCTTGTAAAAAGTGTTACCACAAAGAGCATTATTGGATAAAAAGCCAATGGAGTTACGAATGCAAATCCTGTAGGAGTCGTACTTCATTGCGAAGTGGAACGATAATGCAGAGTTCAAAACTATCATTTCTTATTTGGTACAAGACCATATTTTTATTAACAGCTACTAAGAAAGGTTTTTCTTCAAAAGAGATTCAACGCCAACTTGGTTTAAAACGTTATGAACCTGTTTGGACTATGGTTCATAAATTGCGCAAAGCGATGGGTAATAGAGATAATCGCTATACTTTAGAAGGCATCATAGAAATGGATGAAGATTATTTTACAATAGAAGCATCTGAAAAAGAGCACAATATACAAAAAGCTGGTCGTGGTAGTAAAACCAAATCCAATGTTATGGTTATGGCTAAAAGTACAGTTCTTGAAAATATTGAAACAGAAAAACAAGAAAGACAGTGCCGCTATTTTAAAGCTAAGGTTTTAGAAAATAATCAAGTTGATACAACAGATAAAACTTTACAGCAAGCTATAGACAGTGAAAAAGCAATTGTATTTACCAATAAAAGTACTTCTTATGTTAACATTGCAAATTATGTAGAGTTACATATAAGTGAAACCACAACAAAGGAAACCTTAAAATGGGTTAGTATTAGAATTAGTAATGCAAAACGAAACTTTGTAGGTACCCATAAAATCAAAAAGAAATATCTTCAATTATATTTAAATGAATTTGTTTTCAAACTTAACCGAAGATACTTTGGAGAGAAAATATTTGATAGATTAGTTATTGCTAATATTATAGGTTATAACTAATTACGGATATACAAATAATTAGCTTAATTCTATAAAAATAAAAAAATCCCGAAATAAATCGAGATTTTTTTTGTTTAAGACGCAACCTTTTAAACATTTTAGCATCTACTTATAAATATCTAAATAGATTACAATATTTAAAAATGAAAAAATATCTTATTTTATTGCTTTGCTTAATCACTTTATCCTGCAGCTTAGATGATGATGCGCCTGTATTTCATTCAGCATTTATACCAATAGATAGTGTTGTAATTCCAGAAGAATTTGAGTTAAATACAACGTATAAAATTAGTTTAAAGTACACTAAGCCTACAAATTGTCATAGATTTAATGATATATATTATGCAAAAAATAATAACGAAAGAACTGTAGCTATTGTAAATTCTGTGCTTCAAAATAGTGATTGTACTACTTTAGACACTGAATTAGAAAAATCATTCGATTTTAGAGCAACAAAACTTGGTTCTTATGTTTTTAAATTTTGGCAAGGCAGAGATGAAAGTGGAGAAGACATTTATATAATAGAAGAAGTTCCTGTGATAGAATAAATATTAACTAATACGTAAATTTAAGTTGAGTTTAGACCAGCTCATTGATAATTGTAAAATTAATGATACTAAAGCACAAGGCGAACTATACACTCTATTCTCGAGCAAATTGTTTTCTGTATGTTTAAAGTATTCAAGAAACTATGCAGAAGCGGAAGATAATTTACAAGATGCGTTTGTTACTATTTTTAAAAAAATAGGTCAATATAAAAATAAAGGTTCTTTTGAAGGTTGGTTAAAACGAATTACTATTAATACTGCTTTGCAATGTTATAGAACACAAGGTGTTTTTGATATTGTAAACGAAAATTTAATAGAAGATGAAACAGTTACAATAGAAGATGAAAATAATATTTCTCTAGATTATCTATTGCAAATTATTCAAGAGTTACCAGACCGTTACAGATTGGTTTTTAACCTTTATGTTTTAGATGGATATTCGCACCAAGATATAGCAGAAATGTTAAAAATAGCAACTGGAACCTCAAAATCTAATTTAGCAAGAGCTAGGCAGATTTTAAAAGATAAAATAACAGACTATAAAACGAGATTAAACTCTCAAACATTATAATGAGTAATAAAAAACCAATAGATAGACTTTTTCAAGAAAAGTTTAAAGATTTTGAAGCCAAGCCAAACGCTAGTGTTTGGGCTGGGATTCAAAACAAAATGGAGCAGCCAAAAGAAAAGACCAAAGTAAGGTTTCCTGTTTGGTTGCGTTTTGCAAGCGTTGCTGCTGTCTTAGCTTTAGTATTTACGGTAGGGAAATTTAGTTTTAATAATAATGCAATAGAAGAAAACAATTCGATTATTGTAGATTCTGAGACTAATACAGATTTTAATACTGACGGTGTTAATAATAATAACACTATTTCAGGTGAAAACAAAAACACTCCTAAAAACAATAATACATCTGCATTAGAAAAAAGCGAATCGTTAAATAATACAACTATTGTTGTCAATAAAAGTGATTCTAAAAATAATAGTGCCTCTAAAGAAAATAATTTAACCACTCAATTTTCAAATAAAAAAGGTGTTTCAAATAAACAGAAATTAAATATTAATACTTTATTTGACAACAAAAACAATAACTCTAAGACCACTACTAATAATAGTGTTGCTAAAAATTCAGAAAAAAGCGATAATATAAATACATCCAATAATTCGCAGAGGCGTGCAAAGCGCAATTTAGCTAACACTATAAATACAACAGTTTCAAATAGTAAAAATTCTAAAAATACGATTACAAATAATAATGTTTTAAACAATGCCAGCAATAATAACAGCACAGATAATTCTAACAGTACTATAAATAGACAAAATCCTAAAACAACTGTTTTAGATAACAATAATACAACTGCTACTACGGCTGTTGCAACAACTGATAATGAAAAGGAAAAGGAAAAAATGATGGAACCAGACAGCGCAAACTCGTCTAATACCATCGATGAAGCTCTTGCCAAGATTGAAAATCTTGATGAAAAAGAAGATAAAATAAACAGGTGGACGGTAAACCCAAACGCCGCTCCTGTTTATTATAATACTCTTGGCAAAGGTTCTCATATTGATCAACAGTTTATTGATAATCCTAAAAACGGAGAGATTAATTCAAGTTACGGTGTTAAAGTAGGTTATAATGTAAATAACAGATTAAAGGTTCGTTCTGGTATTAATAAACTTAATCTAAGTTACGATACAGCTAATGTTATTGTTTATAATTCTGTATCGAATACGCCAAATAAATTAAGTCTTAGGAGTATTGATTTTATCCCAGATAAAGAAGGGCAAACATTTTCTGTATTGAGTACAGATAACTTAACCGTACAACAAGTTAGTAGCGTGGTTAACGATAATATAAATGCCGCTTTAAGTCAACACATTAGTTATATCGAAGTTCCTTTGGAGTTAGAATATACTTTAGTTAATAAAAAATTTGGAGTAAACGTTATTGGCGGAGCAAGTGCTTTTTTCTTGAGTGATAATGAAGTGATTTCTGAAATTAGCAACCAAAAACAGAAAATTGGAGAAGCAAATAATATTAATGATATAAGTTATAGTACAAATATTGGTTTAGGTATCGATTATAAGTTTAACAATAAGCTTAAATTTAATTTCGAGCCTACTTTTAAATATCAAATGAATACCTATAGCGAAACATTTGGCAATTTTAAACCTTACATCATTGGTCTATATACTGGTTTTAGTTATAAATTTTAAGTTTTAGGTTATTTTAGTTGGTTAGACTTTTACTTAGTATCTCATTAATTTGAGAACCCAATGATGGTTGAAAAGCTACTCTGTGCCAAGAGTAGCTTTTTTAATTCAACTTTTCTCTGAATATTCTTTTATTAGTTGAAAGACAAAAAGTTTATTTTAACGCAAATTTCAAAAGTTGATTGTAAATTAATGTTTTAGATTGTTCTTTAATTGTTCTTGTATCTTCTTTATCTAAGTTTTTAGTATCTATAAACTTATGTACTTTAGCTCTCATTCTTCCTGGACTACCACTAAAAAAAATATAAGAAAAACGCTTTTTATTATCTGCAAAAGTAATAGGCACAATTGGTATTTGATGATTAATTGCTAATCTAAAAGCACCATCTTTAAACTCTGCAAGTAAAATGTCTTCTTCTGGCACTAAACCTTCAGGAAAAATGCAAATACTCAAACCTTGTTTTAAGCGTCTCTGCGCTCTTAAAAACACAGCTTGTCTACTTTTTGGACTAGTACGGTCTACTAAAATACAGGTGCGTTTATAGAAAAATCCAAATAAGGGAATCTTAGCTAATTCGGCTTTACCAACAAACACAAATGGATTTTTAATTGTTACTAACATAAGCATAATATCTACCATAGAAGTATGGTTAGCAACAAACATATAACTCTTATTTTTCTCGGGAATTTGCGCTCTGGTAATTTTAGTATTAAAACCCATTCCAATTAATATTATTCTTGCCCAAATACGTGCCAATTTAAAAAAGTATGGATACCAAATTTCTTTTAAAATAGACAAAATTAATAATGGAAATAGAATTAAAATTGGTAAAGCCACCAATATATAAAACCAAATTCGATACAATAACCAAAAAATGTATTTAAATATAAACATAAGCATCAAAAATACATAATTGTTTTGAGCTATTTTAATTGAAAAAAAATACCTTTGTTTTTATAATTAAATTTGAATTAAAAAAAATTCCCATTTTCATGGGAAGTAAATATGGCAAGAATACTTACAGGAATACAAAGTACAGGAACACCACATTTAGGAAATATTATAGGCGCATTAATGCCTGCAATTGCACTTTCTAAAGCTTCTAATAACGAATCGTTTTTATTTATTGCAGATATGCATTCGCTAACGCAAATTAAAGATGGAAAAACGTTAAGAGGCAACACTTATTCTACAGCGGCCACTTGGTTAGCCTTCGGGTTAGATATTGAAAAAACTGTATTCTACAGACAAAGCGATGTACCGCAAGTAACAGAGTTAGCTTGGTATTTAAATTGCTTTTTTCCATTTAAACGTTTAGAACTAGCACATAGTTTTAAAGACAAAGCAAGCCGTCTTAACGACATTAATGGTGGTTTGTTTACCTACCCAATGCTTATGGCTGCAGATATTTTATTGTATGATGCAGAAATTATTCCAGTAGGAAAAGACCAAGAACAACATATAGAAATGACACGAGATGTCGCCTCACGTTTTCACGCAAAAATGGGAGAAACCTTTGTATTACCAAAAGCAGATATACAAAAAGAGACCATGCTTATTCCTGGAACCGATGGTGCTAAAATGAGTAAGAGTAAAGGTAATACTATTAATATCTTTTTACCAGAACAGAAACTCCGTAAACAAATAATGAGTATTGAAACCGATAGCACTCCGCTCGAAGACCCTAAAGATTGGACAACATGCAATTGCTTTGCTATCTATAGCTTGTTAGCTTCTAAGGCTGAAATAACAAACATGAAAGCTAATTACAAAACCGGTAATTATGGTTATGGCCATGCTAAACAAGCCTTGTTTGAACTCATTTTAAAAACATTTAAAACACAACGCGAACATTATGATTTTTACATAAATAACCTCGATAAAATAGATGAAGCCTTAGCTAAAGGAGCTGTAAAGGCTAAGCTTGTTGCTAATGGTGTTTTAAACCGTGTAAGAGCAAAGGTTGGGTATTAAAATTTTTTTTTTATTAGCAACTTAAGAAAAAGATATTTTAAAAGTTCTCTACATTAAATAACCTCAAACAACTTACCAGGTAGAGGCCGCACAACACCTTTTAACTCCATATTTAAAAGTAAACCAGCAATTTTAAAAATAGGCATATTACAGTTTAAAGCTATAATATCTAGCATTACTTTATCATTGTCTTTTAAGTAATTGTAAATTACTTTTTCGTTATCATCAAGTTCTACAAATAATTGTTTTTGTACTGTTGGTTTTACATCGTCTTCCAATTGCCAGTTTAATAAATATGGTATATCTAATGGCGTAGAAAGCAAATGCGCCTTCTGCTGTTTTATTAAATTGTTACAACCCACACTTTGGCTATCTGTAGTGCGTCCAGGCACTGCAAACACATCGCGATTATAAGAATTTGCAATATCTGCGGTGACTAAACTCCCACCTTTTGCGGCAGATTCTATTACAATAGTTGCTTCGCTAATACCGGCGATTATACGATTACGTTTTAAAAAATTATTTCGGTCGAAAGCAGCTGTACTCCAAAAATCTGTATAAAAACCTCCGTTATTCTCAACCTCTGCCACGTATTTTTTATGCGTTTTCGGGTAAATTTGGTTTAAACCATGAGCCAAACAACCAATGTTTTGTAAATTATGTTTTATCGCAGCTTTTTGAGCAGTAATGTCTGTTCCATAGGCAAATCCTGAGACTATTACAGGATCGTAAATTACAAGTTCTTCAACTAGTTTTTCGCAAAAGGCAATACCAGCAGTTGTTATTTTTCGTGCACCAACAATACTAATAATATGTTTTTTATTCAGGTTTATATTACCAGCTTCAAACAATAAAATAGGACTATCGATACAGTGTTTTAGCCTTTCAGGATAGGTTTCAGAATTAAAATAGTGTGTTTTTATGCCTTTAGCATTAATAAATTTAAGTTCGGCTTCTGCTGCTTCAAGATGGTTTCGGCTAAACAAATCTGAAATAGTAACACTTCCAATCCCATCAATTTTTAATAAATTTTGTTTCTTCTCTTTAAGTACAGCTTCTGCAGAACCGCAATGCGCAATGAGCTTTTTTGCGGTAACATCTCCAATTTTAATGACATTTTGTAGTGCTAAAACGTAAAGCAAGTCTTTTTCTGTCATTTTATTCTATTGATTTTGAGACTACAATAAAAGAATTTTAACGCTGTTAATAACTAATGCTAGTTAAATTTTATTCAACAACAAAAAAATTTAACTTTGTTTTATGCAATTAGAAACTTACATAAGCGATTTATTATACCGTTACGAATGTGTTACTGTGCCTGAGTTTGGTGCTTTTTTATCGCAACGTGTACCAGCAACTATTCATGAATCTACAAATGCGTTTTATCCACCAAAAAAACAATTATCTTTTAACGAGCAAATACAAACTAACGATGGTTTATTAGCGCGTTATATTGCTGATGTGGAAAAAATTCCTTTTGAAACTGCTATTAAAAAAATTACTGTTCGTGTAAAATCTTTAAAGTCTAGTTTAACTGAAGGTAAAACACTCGCTATCGAAAACGTTGGGGAATTAAAATTAAATAATGAAAATAAAATTGAATTTAACCCTAGTTATCACTTAAACTATTTAACTAATGCTTTTGGATTATCTCAATTTGTTTCTCCTGCTGTAACTCGTGAAATTTACAAGGAAGAAGTTGAAGCTATTGAAAAAGTAATCCCGTTAACCATTAGTCCAGAAAAACGTAAAGCAAAACCATATCTTAAATATGCAGCTGTTGCATTAATTGCACTAACTTTTGGAGGCTTACTTTCTGGTAATTATTATGTAAGTAAGATTAATTCTCATAACGAAATAGCACAAGAAGAAGCTAACGCACAATTAGAAACTAAAATTCAAGAAGCTACATTTATTATTAGTAATCCATTGCCTGCAGCTACTTTAAATGTGAGCAAACAAAGTGGAAACTACCACATTGTTGCTGGTGCTTTTAGAGTGGAAGCTAACTGCGATAAAAAAGTTTCTCGACTTAAAGACCAAGGATTTAAAGCTAGAAAAATTGGTGTTAATAAATACGGTTTACACCAAGTTGTTTATGCCAGTTTTAGTGATAGAAATGAAGCGCTTCGCGAATTGAGGTCTATTCGTAATAAAAATGATCAAGAGGCTTGGTTATTAGTTAAAGACTTAAATTAAACTTTATTTTAAATTTTCCTAAATTTTAAAAGCTGAAATCTTAATTCAACTTACCTTTGCGACTTTAAATAATTCCCTATTTACTGGTAAAAATATAATGAGGTTTCTGCCTAAACGGAGATTATAATAACATTTTATGAAAGCAAGAGCAGCAAAAGAATCTAGAACAATAATGACAGACATGGTTTTACCTGGTGAAACCAACCCAATAAATAATCTATTTGGTGGGGAGTTGTTAGCCAGAATGGATCGCGCAGCAGGTATTAGTGCACGTCGCCACTCTAGACGTATTGTAGTAACCGCTTCTGTAAACCACGTAGCATTTAATCGTGCCATTCCACTTGGAAGTGTTGTAACTGTTGACGCTAAAGTTTCTCGTGCTTTTACAAGCTCTATGGAAATTTATATAGATGTTTGGATTGAAGACAGAGAATCTGGTGTAAAAGCTAAAGCTAATGAAGCCATCTATACTTTTGTTGCAGTAGATGAAACTGGAAGACCTGTTCGTGTTCCAGAATTAATTCCTGAAACCAAAACCGAAATTGAGCGTTTTGAAGGTGCTTTAAGGCGTAAACAATTAAGCTTAGTTTTGGCTGGTAAGTTAAAGCCTAATGATGCTACAGAGTTAAAGGCTTTGTTTGAGTAGTAAATTCAATTACTAGCCTAATATTCTAACATAACCATTTTGTTTGTATAATCTAAAGTTATTTTAAAGTTAGGTTTGAAAAAATTTATTCCTAATAGTATGTGATGTGCGTTTTGTGTAATAATTGTTTATTAGCGTCATTCCGAAATTATTTCGGAATCTCATAAATCAGATAATCAAACCTCTATAATGATAACCTGAAACAAGTTCAGGTTGAGGTACATATTTGTGACTTATTACGAATAACTATTTTTTTTTTACATTAGCTTTTATGAAATATTTACTTTTATTATTACTACCCTTTTTTGCTTACTCTACTGATTTTAGCGAAGAGTTTGGGAATCTTCAGAGAACATATATTATGGGAAATTGTGACAGATTTACTTATAGCGAATGGCAGGGGTTTTCCGATAATGTTCGCCAAGCACTCTATCTAAATCCTAATGCTATGTATGAAAATTTTTCTGATTACGGAATTGTTGGTGATGGAATTACGGATGATACTTCTGCCTTACAAGCTGCTTTTGATAACGCTGGTATTTTAGTAAATGATATAGATTCTTCAACCTTTATGATTTCCGCAAGACTTGATTTTGACCAGTCGTTTACTCATACTATAGATTGGAACAATGCTGTCTTGACAACGAACACTAATTTGGTGAATATGATAAGAATTGATAAAAGGATATCAAACGGAGGTTCTACTAATATGACTAATTTGATAGTTGATGGGAATGATAAAGCAACCTATGGTTTTTTTCTTTTTACTAGGGTAAACTTTTCTAACGTGGATATAATGAATCTACTTCAAGTATCGGGAGGATCTAGTCCTGCAGGTATACGAATGGATCTTTATGATGATGATGATGTTCATGGCGATTGGGTCTTTGATGGTTGTGATATAAGTAACTTAAAGGGATTAATTGATAATGATATAGGCGGGGCTCAAGGTGCGGCTAATGGTTTTTTAATGTACTGGAGAGAAAACCCAGTTTCGGCCACTAACATTATGTATAAAAATGCCGTGATACATGATTGTTTTGGAGAAGATGCGCAAACTATAGCTATTTTTTCACCTGGTTTAGATATTTCAAATACGCCTAGTGGGATTGTTTTTGATAATATGGAGATGTACAATTGGGAACGTAGAAATTTAAAATTGTTTGCCTCGAATATAACTTTTAAAAATTCGCTTATTAAAGATACTCCGGCAAACCATGTAGGGTTAACAGGTGGACAAGCTTCAGCAGGAATGATAGCTGCTGGTAGAGGTAGCGGTAGTACCGGCGGAAATAATATTAGTTTTATATCCTGTGAATTTCAATCGCTTCAAAATGGGCGAGATCAAAGGGTAATATTTATTGATGCCTACCATTTTAGTTTAGAAAACTGTAGCTTTACTGGCGGTGCCGACTTACGTTTTACTAGAACAATTGGTGATGGAAGTATATGTAACACCAAATTCGAAGCTGGTAGCTCTATATCGTCATACACAAGTGGTGCGACCAATGTTGACGATGGCGAAATTACTTTAGATACAGATAATATCTATCAAGAAGGTATTGAAAGCGCCATAGCAGGTCTCACAGATTACAGTACAATAGAAGCTGATATCGATTGTACCGAAGATGTTTTATCAACTTTTACATATGAGAACAATTTAAATCTCATTCGTTTATTTCAAAATCCAGTAAATAATGAAATACGCATTATATCAAAACATACATTTTCTTCATATCAAATATTTTCTTTAAATGGTTCTATAGTAAAACAAGGTGGAATAGTTACTAATCAAAATTATATTACCATTATGATTACCAATTTGGAAAAAGGCATTTATTTCTTACAACTCAATGATAATAATGAGAAAAGAAAAGCATCCCTTAAAGTGATGAAAAATTAAATCTTTGTATTACGTCATGACCATAAAATTCGTTCAAAGATATATTGGCAATAACTTCTATAAATATAGTTTTATTAATTCCAGTAAGCCTACAAATAATATTAGCCAGATTTTTTCGTGCCAGAGCGATCGTCAGCGTCTACAAAAATAAGCTTATCAGGCTAAAAATTGGTGTAACGATTGGTTTTTTGAAGTTAGATTTGTTATATGCTTTTTTTCATAATATTTGGGGATGCTTGCTAACCCGACGAGGGTTATGAGTTGTTTTTTGTCTCAAATTATAACTTGAAAAAGTGTAAACTATGACCCTTTAACTTTGTAAACGATCTGCCTTTAACGTACGATAAGTAAATTTAACGGTCTCGGCTATGAGTAATTGCGTGGATTAGCAATTAACTTTACAAGTATACACCAAGTTGGAAATCCGCAAGGATTTTCAGAAGTAGGCGAAAACAAGCAATTACTTATAGCCATTGTTGGGCGTAGTATTTTTTAATATTCAAAAGCATTAATGTTTTCTTGAAATTCTTTAAATGAGTTACATTTACTACCTATTTTTTCTAAATCTAAATTTGCAGAAAGCAAGTCATTATGCTTTGTATTCAAGTATATTTTTGATTTATTAGAACAATGATATACAAAATCTTCTAATTTCTCTTTTGGCGAGTCGATTGATTCTGGTTTACCTTTTATTTTCGGAACTCTATTGAGACTGAAAGTATCTTTTATTCCCTCTGGGTCACCTAAAAACCAGCCTTCCAATTCTTCAATTGGAATACAAACAAATTTATTTTTAGCGTTACTTGCATTTATAATTTGAGTAAGGTCTTTTTTAAGAATATCAAAATCGTTTCGGTCTAAGTCGTGTACTAAAATTATCAAATCGCAGCCCTTTTTACTTAAGGTGTTAGCATAACTTATTGCTTTTCTTTTCATTTTACCACAACCGCTTCCTATTGCTTTCTTGAAAGTCAAATTGTCTTTTTCAGTAAGACGACTAATAATTATTTTTAGTGAGTTATAGTCGCTGTTGTCCTCAACAATTAATCCAATTGCTTTGACTTTAGTTTTCTTCTTTTTACTCATAGTCAAAACCTCCTTCTTTCCAATACTCACCTAAATTCCCTTCACTCTCTAAATAGTCCTTAAGCACTCTATAATCATTTGCTGACATTGATTTTGAAATAGAACTAACATTCGTTCCAATATCGTATTCTTTATGAACTAATAGAATATTTTCGGGTTTGAGCATATCTAAAACATAGTCAGAGTGAGTACTTATAATGATTTGTTTATGTCTTGATTGTTGAATTATTAATTGAAGAATACTACTTAACAAACCGTGATGAATACATACTTCAGGTTCTTCAATCAACAATAATTCGTTTTTGTCATTTAAAATATAGAAAACTAAAGCTAGAGTCTTAAATGTTCCCTCTGATAGTTGATTTGGTGACAATGTTAAGCCATCAACCTTAACAGATGGAATAATAATACTTTTAGTATTTTCAATTTGTTGTATTTTCCCTCCAGTTTTTACTTTATAGGAACTACTAGGAATAGTATGGTCGCGAAACTCTATATTATCAATTAGACCTAAACCGTTTCTGCCAACAGTATTAATAAATAACTGAAAATTTGAATTTGAACTTTTATGAGCTCTATAGAGGTCGTAAATAAATTGTTGGTGTATTCTATTCATTCTTCCTCTAAAGCTCATTCGAAAATCGTCTAATTCAATTGAGATAGGACATTTGCTTGGGTCTGAAAATTGCGTAGCACTATAGTAACTGAGATTTGATAGACTACTCATCAATCTTATTGGGAATTGGATTTTTTCAGTCTGAAATTCTCTTGGTAATTCTTTCCTTCTAAATGTTCTACTATGATAAACGTTCATTAATTCATACACAACGTTATCCACATTATTCCATTTGAATTTTCCTGAAATAGGTTGACTAAAAATTAATCAATTAATTACAGTCACTTATGAAACCTAAAAAACAACACTGGCGAAAAAAAAGCTATCAAAAAGCAACTTTAGAGACAAAACTTTT
>Ga0114957_1003534_pt1 | contig 14023 bp, 11 predicted proteins | sample BantaG_FD_87175 | JGI IMG/M metagenome (GOLD analysis project Ga0114957, IMG submission 87175) | Marine algal microbial communities from Bantry Bay, Ireland - BantryBay_4 metaG | ecosystem: Host-associated > Algae > Red algae > Unclassified | place: Bantry Bay, Ireland | collected 2014-11-21 | reverse complement strand
GCTGCCAACATCATCATAAATAAATCTGACCTTTATCCCTTCCTTTGCTTTTTTAATCAAAACAGCTTCAATTTGCTGGCCGATCTCATCGCTTTGATAGGTATAATATTCCAGATGAATGTGGTCTTTTGCGGAGCGAAGCGTCTTGAGTACTTCAGGGAATTTAGCTTCACCGTTATTTAATACCGTAACTTCATTATTTCTTGTGAGTGGACTTTCAATCTGGTTGGCGAGTAAATTAACCAGTTTTTTATTATGTTCAATTCCTGACTCTTGATTATGAAAGACCTGATCAGCATCTTCGAAGACTTGCTTATTTACTGTTGCATACAGGGATAGATCGTTTCCTAACTTCTCTTCATAGACCCTACTTCGTCGATAGTCTAATCCGATCATCAAGTAAATACCTAGTCCAAAAAAAGGTAACAATAACACCAGCAGAATAAACCCCAATGCTTTGGCCACGGAGTCGGTATCATAAATTATTTTGATAACAACGATGAATACAAAAAAACCGTACAGTAACTCAAGTATGGAGATCCACTTCATGTCTGTAAAATAGTAAAATTGCCAATAAAACTAAAAAGAAAATTAAAAATAGATTATCCCAAATCTCTTTCCCAGTCGTCACCCAATTCTTTTCGTCGTTGTTCCTCCAGGGCACGTTGGCGTTCCAGTGCCAAGGCTCGCTGTCGTTCGGCGCGGGTTTTATCAAAGGTATCACGCGGAAGAAAATAGGGGCGATCGGCTTCGTCCGGTGGAGGAGGGTAGGCGAAGCTATGCTCGTCGGATTCGATTTCCATTTTATAAAAAAAAGCGGTAAACAAACCAACGATGGCGCCCGATAAATGTCCTTCCCAGGAAACACCTGGCTTGACGGGAAATAATCCTACAAGCATTCCACTATAAAAGAAAAAGACAATGAGCGCAAGAGTAATAGATTTTATATTGCGACGAAAAATGCCGGTTCCTAAAATAAAAGCCATCATCCCATAAACCACTCCGCTGGCGCCAATATGATAAACTGTACGCGCAAAAAGCCACACGCCGATCCCCGACAAAAAGTAAATCATCACCATACTTTTCGTAGCTACTTTTGGATAAAAATAGAAGATGAGCGTACCGAGAATAAAAAATGGAATGGTATTATGAATTAGGTGAGCAAAATCTCCGTGGATAAGTGGCGTAAAAAAAATGCCTTTTAATCCTGACGCCTTCAATGGGTAAATACCATAATAGGCAAAATCCCAATCAAACATAAACTGGACCGCATGCACCAGCCAGATCAGGGCCACAAATAACAACGGCAACCACATACTATCCCACAATCGAGTCCTGGAGTCTTCCATCCGCAGATTAGTTGTAACGTCGGCGAACTAATTTGATAAATACCTGTGCTTTTTTCTTTAGGTTTTTCTTATCCCACTCATACTCACTAGCCAGTCCGGCAAGATAAGGACGAGCTTCTGTAAAAGAGCCAAAGCTATTCAACTTTTTTAGCGCTTCATCAAAACGGCTTTTATCATTTTTAAATAACTCATTTCGCGTCAGAATTTTTTCATTGATACTGATCGCTTTTGTCAAGTCCTTGATAGGGCTGGAACTAAGTCGGTCTGATAAATCTTTAGCTGCAGGCACTTCAAATAGTTCGTCGTAGTCATCGGTGTGTAGCGTGATACGATCCAGCTCGGGATCGGATATGGTGGTAGCCGCAGGTTGTGGCGGTGGCGGCGGCGGAGGGGTGTAAACAGGTTTGAGTTGCTCAACCTTTACTGGCTCCGGCGTTGGTTCAGGTATCGGTTCTGGCTTAAAGGCTGGAACAGGAATTTCGGTAGCCGCTGGTGTGAGGTCAGCAGACTTGCGGATTACCCTGGGCTTTTTGATTGCCTTAGGAGCCGCGTTTTCGTCCATTGCTTCACCAGAGAAGGCCTGATGAAATTGACGGATATAATTGAGCATGAGTTGTTGTTCATGCTCGTCGATGCTACTATCCAGCGTCATACTTTGATAGAGTCGGTTGATTTTTTCAAGGGTGATTTTTGCTTGCTGTAAGTTCATAATGAAACGATAATATTTTTTGAACAACTTCTACACACTCAACTGAAATGAGTATCTTCGCTTTTGGAGGATGAAGCTGTATAAAAACTTCAACGACAAAGTGGCCGCTTTAGTTTTAGAAACGATAAATAGTGATGATATTATTTTATTGTTCTTCAACTAAATTAGTGAATAATCTACTATACAAAAATACGGAATAATCACCAATATGTTTTTAGAACCACATTTTAAAGGACAACGAAGCGGTTGGATCGAAGTGATCTGCGGCTCTATGTTTTCGGGTAAAACGGAAGAATTAATCCGTCGCCTCAAACGCGCCAAAATTGCCAACCAGAAAGTCGAAATTTTTAAACCCAAAATAGATACCCGTTACGATAAAAACGAAGTTGTTTCTCACGACGCTAATTCTATCCTCTCCATCCCTGTGGATCATTCCGATAAATTGCTGAACCTCTCTGAAGGGGTAAGCGTAGTAGGGGTAGACGAAGCGCAGTTTTTTGATGATGGTCTTACAAACATTTGCCAGCAGCTCGCCTTACGTGGTACGCGGGTAATCGTGGCCGGATTAGATATGGATTTTCGTGGCGAACCCTTTGGTCCTATTCCTGGTCTGCTAGCCGTGTCAGAATATATCACAAAAGTACATGCCATCTGTCAACACTGCGGTAATTTGGCCACGCACTCTTATCGTCTTTCTGATAGCGAAGTCACCGTTGTGCTCGGTGAAAAAGACCGCTATGAAGCCCGCTGCCGGACTTGTTACCAGATGGGCAATATCCTGGATTTGAAAGTAAAAGTAAACGAGTAATACTTGGGATGAACTACTAAGGAATGTTGATTAAATAAATTAAGACACTATGCTTCCTCTTCCATCACGCTTCGTTACTAAAATGGTTATTATGCGGTGCATAACGCCCATTTCAGCGCCTTGATTGATGAAAAAATAGTTCGCCTTTTATCTCAATCTATTTTATCGCCATTCCTAACCCGTAAACTATTTATAAAATAAGTCTACGGGCCAGGTACTCTTCTCTGTTTTTTACCAAGAAGATAAAAAACGTTTTATACGTGCAAGGCTCTTCCGCCTGTTGCAGCTAGTGCGGCCTCCTTGGTTGCTTCTGTATAGGTAGGGTGCGCGTGACTCATGCGCGAAATATCTTCAGCGGATGCTTTAAATTCCATCGCTGTAACGGCTTCCGCAATCATATCTGCTACCCGTGGTCCCACCATGTGAACGCCAAGGACTTCATCTGTTTCTTCGTGCGCGATAATTTTTACCATCCCTTCTATATCCATACTCGCTCGTGCGCGGCCCAGTGCTTTGAAGGGGAATTTTCCTACTTTGTAAGGAATGCCTGCATCTTTTACCATCTGCTCTGATTGGCCTACGCTGGCTACTTCTGGCCAAGTGTAGACTACGCCAGGAATTAGGTTGTAGTTGATATGTGGTTTTTCACCAGCTAATAGTTCTGCTACAAAAACGCCTTCCTCTTCTGCTTTGTGGGCTAACATTGCTCCTTTTACGACATCACCGATGGCATAGATACCGGGGATATTGGTTTGTAAATGTTTGTCAACGGCAATCCGCCCCTTTTCATCTTTTTCCACCCCTATATTTTCCAATCCAAGGTTATCGGTATAAGGACGTCGGCCAATAGCGATGAGGCAATAGTCGGCTTTGGTGGATAAAATTTCTTCTGTATCTTTTTTCTTGAATTCGACGGTTACACTGGTCTTAGTCGTTTTTACGTTGGTCACTGCGTGACCCAAGTGAAATTTCATACCAATCTTTTTCAATGCCCGTTGTAGTTCTTTACCACAGTCTTTGTCCATTCCAGCAATGATCCGATCCATAAATTCTATCACTTCTACTTCTGTTCCTAGCCGTGCATATACAGATCCTAATTCCAGTCCAATAACACCGCCTCCGACAATTATCATTCTTTTAGGCACCTTGTCAATGTTGAGTGCTTCGGTAGACGTAATCACCCGTTTTTTATCATAATTAAAAGCAGCTGGCGTAATCGGTTTGGAGCCAGTAGCGATAATGGTGTTTGTTGTTTTTATTTCCTCTTTTGAACCATCGTTTTTGGCAATGCTGATAGTATTTTTATCAACAAAAGAACCATGGCCATGATATACGGTTATCTTATTTTTCTTCATTAAAAATGCAACTCCTTTGCAGGTTTGATCTACCACTTCATCCTTGCGTTTGATCATCTGAGGCATATCCACTTTTAGGTTGCTGAGTTTGATACCATGCGTTGCAAATTTTTTATCTGCATTATGGTAATGCTCGGAAGAATCCAGTAATGCTTTGGATGGGATACAACCCACATTTAGACAAGTACCTCCCAGTGTTGCATATTTTTCTATAATAGCGGTTTTCAACCCCAATTGTGCTGCTCGGATAGCTGCTACGTAGCCTCCAGGGCCAGATCCAATAATTGTTAGATCGTATTGCATGATTTATTGCTTTATTTTATTTTTAAAACGGTTGTTATTGTTGATTAGGAATGGCGATTAAATAGATTGAGATAAAAGAGGAAGCATAGTGTCTTAATTTATTTTATCAACATTCCTTAGCAAAGCCTGCTTTCTCAAGTTTATCATGTACTCAAATAATTATTCTTTCTTATCATTACCTCCATCTTTCTTATTTTCTTGTTTTCCTCTTCCACGACTTCTGTTTTTATTTCGAGACGGTCTTTTGTTGCCTTCTTTATGCGGTCTTTTTTTCTCCCCTCTAGGATTATTGTTTTTATTACCTCCTCGGTTACCAGAACGAGATTTTCCGCCCCGACGTTTTTTATGTCGTTTTTCCATTGGCAAATCAATCACTCCTGTCAAGTTTTCTTCTACACCTACAGGCTCTTCTTCTGCAAAGTTCATGGCCATCAAGTTTAAATCTAGGGGCATTTCATCCTTGCGATTCATTTCTTGAATTTCCTTTACCTTGTCGACATGCAGCGGGTAGAATTTTCCACGTCCTCTATCTTTTTCATAACAATAGTACATAAGTTGTTTAAAAACATTCGTTTTTATTAATACAGCCGTTCCTGCTTCGGTCTTTAATTTATCGACGCCTTTTGGGAAAGTAGTTAATGCATCCATGTAGGAATCCAGCTCGAAGTTTAAGCAACATTTCAGGCGACCACATTGACCGGACAATTTAGATTGATTGATTGCCAGGTTTTGATATCGTGCGGCTGCGGTGGACACAGATTTAAAATCAGATAACCAGGTAGAACAACACAATTCCCGACCACAAGATCCGATTCCACCGATCCGTGCAGATTCTTGTCGAGCGCCGATCTGTCGCATTTCAATTTTGATTCTAAATTCCTTTGCGTATTGTCGGATCAGTTCTCGAAAATCAATCCTTCCATCAGCGGTATAGTAAAACGTAGCTTTTCTACGATCTGTCTGTACCTCTACATCACCGATTTTCATCTTTAATCCTAGTGTTCGTGAGATCACTCTTGCGCGTACCATGAGTGGCTTTTCGTCGGAGCGAACTTCTGCATATTTTTCAAGATCACGCGTATTGGCGAGACGGATAATTTTATTGATAATAGCATCTTTTTTTACCTTTTTCTTTTTCATCTGCAGTCGCACCAATTCTCCAGACAGAGACACCTTGGCTACGTTCCAACCATTGCCGGTATCAACGACCACCATGTCACCCGTGACGGCATTGACGTGTGGAGGGTTGTGGAAAAAAGCTTTTCTTGCACCTTGCTTAAAACTCACTTCGAGCAAGTGAAATTCGGTTGGATCTTCCATCTCCATGGTGGATAACCAATCGTAAGTATTGAGTCGATTACAACCACCGGAGCCGCAGCCTCCGTTGCTGTTACAGCCTCCTGGCTTCCCATCTTTTCCCGGTGAACAACTTGAACATGCCATAGTTTTTATTTTGTCAGTCTTTTCAGAAGGCGTCATTACTAGACGTTTTGTTCTGATTGAACTGGGATATTGAAGACGCTCCAAGATCTACGCAGACGTAGCAACTGGGAGAGGTTTTAAAATTTTATTTATTTTGATGGATGTATCCAAAAATAATATTTTCGGATTGGCATTACGCTCTACGGCGTAAGAACAATGATTCAGTAATTTTACAATTTGTTCTACTTGTGCAAAGTCCATCACCTTGAGCATTCGGTGCGCGGAGGCCAGTTCTGCTTTGGGTAAGCGTACGTTAGCTCCTCCAGTCATTTTTAATAATAAAAACTCACGCATAAAGTGGAGGCTATATTGCAAAAAGTATTTCTGATTTTCTCTACCCATTTTGGCCACTGCCTCTGTCCATTGAAAAAGTTCTACCCCTTTTCCGCCGTAGCATTTTCGTAGCCAGTCTAGGAGGAGGTTGGCGTTATCGTTTTCCTGTTGGTCGATTAGCTGAAGTGCTTGGTTAAAATCTCCACCAGCAAGGCTAGCCGTTTGACCAATTTGATGTTCGTCCGTCATTCCTTTTTGGCGAAGGCCGTCCATAATTGCTTCGTCAGAGAGTCGAGGCACTTTTACCAACTGACAACGGGAGAGGATCGTAGGTAAGATTCTTTCTTGGTCTTGAGCGACCAGAAGGAAGACCGTATTCTCTGGTGGTTCTTCGATAAGCTTTAATAAGCGATTTCCTTCTTTGGCCAGATATTCAGGTAGCCAGAGGAGGAGAATTTTATGAGAACCCTCAAATATTTTGAGGCTTAATTTTTTGATGATCTCTAAGCACTCATCTTTGTTGATATTACCCTGCTTATTATCAGCACCGATAGATTGAAGCCATTGGTTGATTTCCAAGTATGGATTTTCTGTGATGGCGGTCCTCCAATTATCTAAAAAATGAATGCTGGTGACTTTAGACCCTACGGCAGGATAGGAGAAATGTCAATCGGGATGAATATATTTTTGTGATTTCTTACAACTGCTACACTGTCCACAGGAATCATCGTCGCCCTTATCGGTGCATAAGATGTATTGAGCGTAGGCGAGTGCGATTGCCAGTTTTCCTGACCCGCCAGGTCCCAGTAATAGCTGGGCATGGGGTATCCGTCCGGCCTTTGCGGTGGCTGTCAGAGATTTTTTTAAGCTATGCTGTCCAACTATCTGGGCAAATTGCATAATGAAAATCGGTAGCAGAAGACGGTGGTAGTGTACGGGTAAGGTAAATTACCGTCACAAAGAGAGGGAAAGGGGCGAATAGTGTAAACGAATTATGCCGGAGCAGTGTATTCGTAAAGTGTATTTAAACCATTGATTGTCAGTGGATTAAATTTTTATTTTTATAAAAGGAGGTAAAAATACCTCTGGAATATCTATTATCCGCTGTTGGCAGACGCCTTATTGTTTCGCTTTTCCCGCTGATTCATCCATCTTCTAATTATATATAATCGAGGTAACTTTGCCAGTATTTTACTGTCGCCACTACTTCGCGTAAAAATACACTTTTTTTTGGTTTTAGTTGAAGCTATATTATTGGACTTATTTGGGGGCAAAACCCTATCACACAAAAAAATATCGTATTTTACTCTTCGATTTTTAAAGCCATCAGTTTTAGGGATGAATTATTCATTTTATAAAAAACAATATGCGCATCTCTGTTTTTCGAAAAGCTCATTTTAACGCTGCTCATCGGCTATACCGTCCAGACTGGAGCGACGAGCGTAATGCAGCCGTTTTTGGTTTATGTAGCAATCCACATTATCATGGTCATAATTATGAATTGGAAGTAAAGGTAACAGGAGAAGTAAATCCGGAGACGGGATTTTTGATTGATTTAAAATTGCTGAAAGATATAATTCGGGAAGAAGTGGAAGATAAATTTGACCATAAAAATATAAATATTGAGTTACCTGAGTTTAAAGACCTCAATCCTACGGCTGAAAATATCTGCTATGTCATTTGGCAAATATTGCGTGCTAAACTAGCGGATAAGTATGAACTACAGGTGAGATTATATGAAACGCCTAGAAATTTTGTGGAGTATCCAGCATAGTACGCGCTTTTCGTAATAAAAAAATCCCAAATCTTAGATCACGCTAAGATTTGGGATTTTTAAATTTTATATCATCACAAAAAACGGATGATGAAACTGATTAATTTTTTAATAATCGTACTGTTTTTATTATTTGATTTTTCTCGTCCATCATCTGTACCAGGTACATCCCTTTTCTTAGATGTGCCACAGAAAGATATTCTCCATTTTGTATAGGACTGGTAAACACTTTTTGTCCAACAACATTCATAACCTGAATATTTTTAACTAGGTCATTATCAGAAATGCGAAATAGATTATCGGTAGGATTGGGATAAACTTTCAGGTCATTTCTTTGAATATCAACTGTTCCTGTCGTAGCATCAAGCGTAAGGAGGTAAACAATAGTTTCTTCGTTGTCAGGATTGCCATTTTCAAAAACCTGAATTTGAACTTCAGCAGTACCTAGCGTAGCATTTTCGACATTAGCACCAGGTTGACCACCAGGGTAGGCATGAACAATCATTTCTGCAGTGCTTCCAGCCGATTGTAAAAACTGCTCTGAACTAACACTAGGATCATAGCAAAAATTAACATCACAAACAGCTACTCGCCATCCAGAAGGAAGGTTTAGAATGGTTCTTTGCCAAGTGAAGTTTTTAGCTTCATTAGCATTATTAACTAAATCCACGTGAGCCGAGATATCATCTGGGCTTGTACTTAGGTCATCTAGTACCGCTGACCCATGAACCGTGTATTCGCTGGCAGAGAGTGTATCAGCCTGAGCAAAAGTTGATCCCAGAGTGAAAAATAAAAATCCAAGTGTGTAGAGCGCTTTTTTCATATTAATTAATTATTGTATTACAATTTTGTTAGTGATAATTTAAAGCTATTTTTTTGTAAAAATAAGCAAAGAAACAGTATAGTTGGATGTTTGCTATGGCAATAATTGCCATAATAATGCTAAATTATTGTCAAATTGGTAGTTTGACGACCTTTTTTCTTAAAGTTACGTGTTAAAACGCTACATTTGTTCTGGGAATAAATCTTTCTCCCAAATTTTTAATTGCTTATATTTTTAAATCAGATAAAATTATTACTATCATGCGAAGAATTTTACTTGCCATGGTAATCCTAGCGGTTGCCGTACTCTCTATGCCTCAAAATCTTGACGCTCAACTTCCTGACTACACTTACGTGGAAGATTTTACTATTACTGACATTAATGGAGTTGAACATAACCTTTACACCTATTTGGATGAAGGAAAATATGTTTTACTGGATATCTCGGCTACTTGGTGTCCTCCCTGCTGGAGTTATCACCAAACGCACATCCTAAATGATGTACATAATATGTACGGTCCTGAAGGAACTGACGAAATGGTGGTGATCATGATTGAGGGTGATGCGTCTACTGGCCCTGCAGATTTAGCAGGTAATACAACTGACACTCAAGGAGACTGGATAACGGGTACAGACTATCCTATCGTAGATGGACTGGATGGTTCTGATCTTGCTACTACCCTTCAAATTCCAGCGTGGCCTACTTTTTACATCATTTGCCCTAACCGAATGATTCTAGAAGAAGCTCGTTATAGTAGTGCTGCTGGTCATTACAATCGTTTGAATGATTTCGGTTGTAATGCTGCTGTAGGATCCAATAATGCAGGAACATACGTGTATAATGGCTTTGACGGTGAATTCTGTGGAACTATCGATTTTACACCTGAAATTCGAATGCTTAATATGGGAACTGAAAATATTACTTCTGCTAATATCGAAGTGACTGCTAACGGTGAGGTCATCCAATCATTGGCCTGGACTGGAGATATAGCTACTTATGAAGAAGCGGATATCGTTTTAGAATCTTCTGTAATTACTGAAAGTACAAGCATTGAACTACGAATTGTAGACGTAAATGGTGTCGAAGATGAAGATATGGCAGACAATGCGGTTGGTGCTGATCTTACTAAAGCTACTACAGAGGTAGGAAACGCAGTAACTGTTGAAATTCGTACAGATAATTATGGTTGTGAGTCCCGATGGGAAATCATCAACTCTAATGACGGATCTGTAGTTGCTGAAGGTGGTAACCCTGCAGTAGGAAATGGTGGAATGCAGCAATACGGAGGCGGTTGCGATGGTGTTGGTGGTTATGATTCAAACCAAGTATATACCGAAGAGACAATGATCCCTGAGGATGGTTGCTTCGAGTTTAAACTGTATGATGATTTTGGTGATGGTATTTGCTGTGATTATGGTAATGGCTATGTACGACTTACTGCCGCAGATGGAACTGTACTGATAAATACTGGTAACTTTAATGTTGAACTAAGAGATTTATTTGTCGGCGAAGTTCTAACTTCTGTAGGTGAACTAGTAGGTACTACTATTGACATTCAGCCTAACCCTACACAGGGACTAGTAGATGTACTTTTCACTGGCGAAACAATCAGCGATGTGAACATTCAGGTATTTAACCTAGCTGGTAAGCTAATGAATCAAAGATACTTTGAAGGAGCACAGTCCAATATTCAATTGGATATGACTGCTTACACTAACGGTCTTTACTTAGTAAAGTTGACTACTAAAGATCAGTCGCTGACCAGCAAAGTAGTAGTTAGTAAATAATAATTTTTATATCGGGTTTAGTACTCGATACTAAAATATACGTTGTCCCGAATTTTTGCAGAAGCAAAAATTCGGGATTTTTTTATGTGTCTCCATCAAGACGTCTGTTAATGGTGTATTCTTCTTTATCGCTTATTTTTTGTTTCTTTAGCAAAACATTCCAAAAGTCAATAAGACTATCTCTCATAGTAAAAAGCATTTCTTATGCACATCGCCATTATCGGAAACGGAATAAGCGGGATTACCGCAGCTCGATTTATCCGTAAGTTGAGTGACCACCGCATTACCGTCATTTCTGCCGAAACCGACCATTTCTTTTCCCGCACTGCCCTCATGTATATATACATGGGACACATGCGCTATCAGGATACCAAGCCTTATGAAGATTGGTTCTGGTCCAAAAATAGGATTGACCTCTTGAAAGATCGAGTTGAAAAAATTGATACAGCGCATCAACAACTCTTGCTTTCCAAAAGTGCACCACTGAAATATGATAAACTGATTATCGCTACTGGTTCTGCCTCCAATAAATTTGGCTGGCCGGGACAGGACTTAAAACGAGTGAATGGTCTATACCATTATCAGGATTTGGAAGCCATGGAAAAATATAGCGAAAACCTAAAACGCGCAGTAATTGTCGGAGGTGGGTTGATCGGTATCGAAATGGCAGAGATGTTTCATTCCAGACATATCCCCGTCACCATACTGGTACGTGAAGCTTCTTACTGGAACAATGCCCTGCCACTAGAAGAATCACAAATGGTAAATCGCGAAATACTCCGAAATGGAATAGACCTAAGACTCGAATCGGAACTCTCCGAAATTGTAGACGACGGCAACGGGGAAGCCTGTGCAGTCATCACAAAATCAGGCGAACGAATCGAATGTGGCTATGTCGGACTGACCGCAGGCGTACATCCCAATATTGATTTTTTAAAAAATACGAACTTTGAAATTAATAGAGGAATTTTAGTTGATGATAATTTAGCTACTAATATTCCAAACGTTTATGCCATTGGTGATTGCTCGGAAACGCGCAACCCAAAGCCTGGCCGACGTGCGTTGGAACCCGTCTGGTACACTGGACGAATAATGGGCGAAACAGTAGCTCACAATATTTGTGGTAATAGTGTTCCTTATGATCCCGGCATCTGGTTCAACTCCGCAAAATTTATTGACATCGAATATCAGGTATATGGAGATATCCGTTCTAAACAACCTGAAGAACACGCTATTTTATATTGGGAACATACTGATGGCAGTAAATCAGTTCGTATTGTTTATGATAAAAAAGGACAATTTGTTGTAGGTTTCAATCTCATGGGCATCCGTTATCGACACGAAGTATGTGAAAAATGGATTCGCGATAAGACTTCTATCGAAGAGGTGTTACAAAATCTAAAACTCGCCAACTTCGATCCCGAAACCTACAAAGAACACGAAGCAGATATTTTGAAAAAATACCAGGAGCAGACTGGAAAATCTGTCAAACTCAAATCAAAACGAGGTTGGAATCCAGTATACGCTTTTCTGAAAAAATAATTTAAAGAAACACTAATCACCAAGTAGGTCATCTTACTTATGCTCAAATAATAAAAAACATGGATCAGGAAGTTCAAAACAGTATGTCCCTCGCCAATCCCGCACCTCCATTTATGGATGGTATTGAGAAAATGGCTGCCGCCGTTGGTGGTATAGGATTGTTGCTTTTATTTGTAGCTGCCTTTGGTGGCGATGCCGTACAGCATTATCTTTTCTTAGTCGCTTCACTTGGACTGATTACAGTCGGAACAATTACCTTTTCTATACGGAAGTATTTAACCAAAGAACCGGGTATCAAAAACAATGGCGTATTCTTTAGTAGCCTGACGCATCGTGGACTATGGGGATGGATTGCTGGAATTGTGATTACTGGATTTTATGTATTGCTCTATTGGGCGCCAGAATTTCTGGGACTTAATGAAGCTGGAAACAGTGGACTAGTCGGATTATTTGATCCGCTGAGTTACTTTTTTAAAGGACAGCCTGCCAGTCAGTGGTTTGTATATGGAACGCTATATACGCTAGCTATTCTAGCTTTTGGGTTTAAATTTATTTTAAAATATAGACACAATAAATACCAGATAATAAGAACCATTTCTGTGATGTTTTTCCAACTGGCTTTTGCCTTTTTATTACCTGAGATCATGGCTAATTTCAATTTGCCGTACTATGATCTTAAGAATATGTGGCCGTTGAATTATTACTTTTTCTACGACTGGAATATCAATGGTATGCTTAATCCAGAATCTACTTTGACTAGTGGACAGACGATTGGATTATTTATGCTTATTTGGGGAATACTGATGATCTTTGTCATTAGTCCGGTGCTGACTTATTTTTATGGAAAAAGATGGTATTGTAGTTGGGTATGTGGTTGTGGAGGACTAGCGGAGACCGCAGGTGATTCCTTCCGTCATCTATCTGACAAGTCGCTAAAAGCCTGGAAACTCGAACGCTGGATCATTCATTTGGTGCTTGTCTTTGTCACCATCATGACAGTAGCAGTACTGTTTTCTTATTTTCAAAATAATGGTGGAAATGTATTGTTAAGTAAACCGATATTTACAGTTATTGTCGTGGTGCTTTGTTTGGCTATTGCCGGAACGGTACGCGCTAATGTAAAAGAGATTCGGGCTTCTTTTGAAAAATTACCAATCATCATTTATGCCATTCTTGGAGTCATTGCACTTGCTACGGTGATTGCTTTTATGACAGGAGGCAGTAATCCTTTTATTATCAATGGCGGTTCATTGCGTAGCACGTATGGATTTTTGATTGGAGCTGCCTTTTCAGGGGTGGTTGGAGTAGGATTTTATCCATTGATGGGGAGTAGAGTATGGTGCAGGTTTGGTTGTCCGATGGCAGCGATTTTGGGGATTCAGCAGAAATTCTTTTCTCGCTTTAGAATTACCACAAACGGAGGACAATGTATTTCCTGCGGTAATTGTTCGACATATTGTGAGATGGGAATTGATGTACGATCTTATGCTCAGAAAGGACAAAACATTGTACGGGCTTCTTGTGTAGGTTGTGGAATTTGTGCGGCGGTTTGTCCGCGTGGCGTTTTACGATTAGAGAATGGATCGGTGGATATTCATAGTAAGACGAGTGAGTTGAAGGCTATTCATATTGCAGAGGGAGACATAAGAATTTTATAGAACAAGAAATAAAAAATAAAATCCGGTCTAAGGAATATTGATAAAATAAATTAAGACACTATGCTTCCTCTTTTTCCATCACTCTTCGTTACTAAAATGGTTATTATGCTGTGCATAACGCCCATTTCAGCGCCTTGATTGATGAAAAAATAGTTCGCCT
>Ga0114957_1003533_pt1 | contig 14023 bp, 12 predicted proteins | sample BantaG_FD_87175 | JGI IMG/M metagenome (GOLD analysis project Ga0114957, IMG submission 87175) | Marine algal microbial communities from Bantry Bay, Ireland - BantryBay_4 metaG | ecosystem: Host-associated > Algae > Red algae > Unclassified | place: Bantry Bay, Ireland | collected 2014-11-21 | reverse complement strand
TCGGCGGCGACGATGTGATCAACGGCGGCGCCGGCTTCGACAAGGTGTTTGGCGGCCAGGGCAACGACACGATGACCGGCGGTGATGGCAACGACCTGCTCATCGGTGGCCAGGGTCGACGGGATCGTTGCAATGGCGGACCCGGACAGGATCGAGGCAAAGCGTGTGCCGCCGTCGCCAACGCCGCGTCCTGAAAGATCGTGATTACGGGCTAATCGTCTGAGCTCGACGATGACTTCATCGACCTGGGAGACCTTTCGGGCAACGGGCCAGACAGTCCACTGGCATGCTCAGGCTGCTATTGCGTTGCGTTGGGGACCCGGGTCTCGGTGTCCGATAGTGGGGTGTGAAGTGCCTGGCGCTCGACCTCGAACTTCAATCCCCTGGCAAACTGCTGCAGTGACGGTTCGAGGTCGGGAATCTTCGCCTTGAACAGCGGCAGCAGACGCCCGGCAAAGACCTGCCGGGTCTGGAAGTAGGTGCGATCGCCATCGATCAGGGTGATGTTGAAGGCCCGACCTGCCCGGAACAGGCGGAACGGAAGGCCGTACTCCCAAACCATGCGGTCGTCGTCGGTCAACTCGGTGACCGAAACCGTGAGCTCCTTGTCAGGGCGAACCTCGGTGCAGATCGTCAGCTTGGCCTTCTCTGCCGCAGTGCCTTCAACCCTGGTGATGCCCGAATTCCACTTTGGATAGTTCCAGACATCGGCCAGGACCCGCCATACCGCCTCGGGCGGAGCATCGATCTCGATGGTTGCTTCATAAGCCAGCATGACGGTGAGGATATCGGCCGCGCTAACTTTGGCGTGACACCCTGGGGGCCGGGACGTGAGTCGGTCGCCCAACTCGTAACCGGAGAAGTGACCATGAGTGACGGCGATGGCAACGACTGGGGTCCCGTTCTTGGGGATCTGGCTGAGCGGCGGCTCGCCGCCCAGTCCATGGGTGGCGCTGAGAAGCTGGCGAAGCGGGAAGCGTCCGGTGCACTCGATGCCCGAAGTCGGCTCGCTGCCTTGCTCGACGATGGATCGTTCATCGAGATCGGTTCGCTCACCGGGCCCCTGCCAGCTGATGCCTTTATTGCGGGGATCGGCACCATCGATGGCCGGCCGGTGGCGGCAGGTGCCGAGGACTTCACCGTCGCCGGGGGCTCGATCGGAGCCGGGGCATCGTCGAAGCGCTACCGGCTGGCGGAGTTGGCGCGTCAGGAACGAATGCCGCTGGTCACTCTTCTGGAGGGAGCTGGTCATCGGCCGCCATTGCCGGGTGATCCTCCGTCGAAGCGAGGCCCAAACGACCTTCAGGCGCAAGCAGAAGCATCGGGCTACATTCCGATGGCTACGGCGGTCATGGGCCCATCGGCAGGACATGGTGCGTTGACAGCACCGCTGTCGGACTTCACGGTGATGACCGACGCGGCCTCGATCTTCACCGCTGGTCCGCCGCTGGTAAAAGCTTCGATCGGGGAGGATCTCACCAAGGAAGAGCTCGGCGGACCGCAGATCGCGCTTGCGAGCGGCGTGATCCACAACCGGGCCGCTGATGATCTCGAAGCCCTGGCCCAGATCCGTCGATGGCTTGCATTCCTTCCGAACTCAGCGTGGGAGCACCCGCCGGGGCCCAATGCAGACGGTCCGGACACCGGACCGCGCCCCGTGTCGGCGCTGACAGACCTCGTTCCCCGCAACCCCCGCCGGGCCTACGACATGGCTGCAGTCATCGCTGAGGTAGTCGATGCCGGTAGCTGGTTCGAGGTGCAACCCGAGTTCGGCGCGTCGCTGCTGACCGGGCTGGCGCGTCTGGGGGGCCAGAGCGTTGCCATCGTTGCCAATCAGCCTCTGGTGCGGGCGGGGACGATCGATGTCGATGCCGCCGACAAGGCCGCACATTTCGTGCAGGTGGCTGACTCGTTTCACATGCCGTTGCTGTTTTTGACCGACAATCCCGGGGTCATGGCTGGTTCAGCAGCCGAACGTGCCGGGATCCTCCGCCACGCCGGGCGAATGTTTGCAGCGCAGCACGCGGCAACGGTCCCGAAGATCCAACTGACTCTGCGAAAGGCCTACGGGTTCGGCAGCAGCGCCATGGGAATGAACCCATTTGACAACCAGACGCTCAACCTGGCGTTTCCAGGGGTGACTTTCGGCGCCATGCCGTCGCGCGGCGCCGACGACGCCACCAACGCCGATGAGGCCGGACGCGCCGCACTCCGAGAGGCGGAACTCGCGTCGGGCTACCGCTCCGCAGAAGGGCTGAGTGTCGATGACCTCATCGAACCGGCCCAGACTCGAAATATGATCCTCGCCGGCCTCAGAACCTCCGCAAACCGCCGCAACACTCCAGCCGCCCCGAAAGGCCGAGTCGGCAACCTCTGCTGACAACAACCTTCAGCCGCCGGCCCAAGTGTTGATGATGTCGTGTCTGGGTTCCCAGTCAGTGGCTTCTGAAAATGCTCTTGATGAGATTCTTTGGGAGCGAGCCACAGCCTCGACGGGGGGACCGCCGATGCTGACGACAAGTGGGGGTAGGCCGCGCAGACGCTTGCGACCCAGCGCGGCTGCGAGTGCTTGCATGTGATCGGCACGGCGTGCCGGGTTGGCTTCGGCCACGTTGTAGACCCCGGCGGGAGCATCGAGCGCAGCAACGACGGCGGACGCGGCATCGTCGATGTGGATCCAGGAGACGAAGGCGTTGGGGGCGCCAGGCAGCGCAAGGATGCCGAGCCGCGCCAACGAAAGCAGTTGGCGGGTGTGGGCGCTGTCGTCGGCTGAAAACATGGCAAAACGAAGGATCACGCCGCTTGCGCCTTCGGCGGATGACTCGGCGGCGGCCACCGACTCGGTGGCGCTGGAGTAGGAGCGCTCGACCGACTCATCGATCCATTGATCCGCAGCGTCGCTGTAAGGGAAGGTGATCGATTCTCCTATGTAGTGAGCTCCGATCGCGTTGGCTGCGCCTGCGAGGTTGGCTGCGGCTTCGGTCCGAAGCCGATCGTTCATAGCCCAGCCCCTGCGTACCGCTGCTGAGGCCCCGGTCGGAATGGCGGTGGCCACGTTGATGATGGCGTCGCTCCCGCGGGCAGCATCGGTAACCGCCGTGGCATCGAACAGGTCGACTCGGATCGGTTCGGCCCCAGCTCGGCGCGCCGTGGCCTCGGCATCGTCGTTTCGCACGTTCAGGGTCACCTGGTGGCCAGCACCGATCAACTGGGGCACGAGCCGGCGACCCAGGACTCCGGTCCCGCCAGCGAGAAAGATCTTTCTGTTCATAGGGCTACGCTACGATGAAGTGGTCTGTACTCAAAGACCACTTCTTGAACTTTAAACTGACCAGTTATCGACGGGGGCGCTTTGGCTCTCGAGGCTCGGCGGGGTCGAGGCGAGACAGAACCGAGCGCAGGCGACGAAGTATGAAGGACTGAAAAAGTGGCTGATCTGCACCTGCAACTCGATCCAGACCTGGGCCGCCGCGCCGGCATCGAGACGGCGTTGAGAGATGCAATACGGAGCGGCCGCCTCAAGGCGGAAACGCCTTTGCCGTCGACGCGGACGCTGGCGACCGACCTCGGCGTTTCCCGGGCAACGGTGGTTGCGGCCTACGGACAGTTGACGGCTGAGGGATTCCTGGTGGCCAGTCACGGCAGCGCAACGAGCGTGGCGGCGACGCAACTGCCGGAGGTGGCGGCTTCGTCGGCCAACCCGTTTTGGGAGACGCCCCGGTTCGACTTCCGCCCAGGTGAGCCCGCCGCCGATTCCTTCCCTCGCCGGGCCTGGCTGAAGTCGGTTCGTCGAGTGCTCACCGATAGCCCCGATGACGTCTTCGGGTACGGCGACCCGCGGGGCCGCCCCGAGTTACGCAATGCCCTGGCCAGCCACCTGGGACGTACGCGCAGCGTCCTCGCTGACCCCGGCGCCATCAGTGTGGTGGGAGGATTTGCGTCCGGGGTCGGCTTCCTGGCTGAGGTCTTCGCCGGCATGAGCGGTCGGATCGCCATCGAGGACCCCATGTTGTTCTTCCACCGACACATTCTCGAACTAGCGGGGCTGGAGGTAGTCCCGATCCCGGTCGATAGCGCCGGTGTCATGGTCGACCATCTCGAGGGCGAAGCGGTCGACGCGGTGCTCGTGACTCCCGCCCATCAGCATCCCCTGGGCACAACGCTCTCGGCTGACCGGCGGAATCAGTTGGTGGCATGGGCGCGCGCCACCGACACCTGGATCATCGAGGACGACTACGACGGCGAGTTTCGCTATGACCGCAAACCCATCGGAGCCTTACAGGGTCTTGCGCCCGATCGCGTTGTGTACGCGGGAACGGCAAGCAAAACGCTGGCTCCGGGGCTTCGAATGGGGTGGTTGGTTCTGCCCGATGGCCTTCGGCGAGAGGTCCAGAAGCGCATCCACATCAAGGCCGGGGTGTCGACCATCGATCAGCTTATCCTGGCTGACTTCCTGGACTCGGGCTCACTCGATCGGCACCTGAGGACGATGCGACCGAACTACAGGACTCGACGGGAACAACTGGTGGAGCGCCTCGCGCTCGACGTTCCGTGGCTCGATGTAATCGACCATCCGGTAGGACTTCATCTGACGGCTCGAATCACAGACCCCGGCATCGATGAGCAGGAACTCGTCGAGGCGGCGGCGAAAGCCGATGTCGGCATCATGGGTCTGGGCATCTGCCATCTGGACCAGGATGCCCCACGCCATCGCGGCGTCCTTGTCGGCTTCGCCCGACCGGCCGATCACCAGTTTCCCGCCGCCGTCGACGCGCTCCTACGGGTGCTCGGGAGCTAGTGCTGGCAGTCGGGGCCGTGTTCATGATCGCCCTGGTCCTGCTCAGCCATTTCCTTCTTGACCGCTTCCATGTCGAGAGCCTCGGCCTGGCTGATCAGATCATCGAGGGCATCAGCGGGAATGGCCCCGGCCTGACGGAACAGCGGCACGCCATCGCGAAACACCATGATGGTGGGGATCGACTGAATGCCGATCATGCCTGCCAGCTGCTGCTCGGCCTCAGTGTCCACCTTGGCGAACAACACCTTGTCGTGCTTTTCCGAGGCCGCCTGGAACACCGGCGCAAATGACTTGCACGGTCCACACCATTCGGCCCAGAAGTCCACCATGACGATTCCGTCCTGGTCGACTGTTCCTTCGAATTCGTCAAGGGTGAGGTCTACGGTGCTCAAGGCAGCCTCCAAAGTAGGGGAGCGACACGGTGCCGGTCGGTACATGACAACCGTACGGGCTGGCCGGAGATTCCCTTCACCGAAGGATCGTGTCGGTGTTCGATGGATTCAGCGTCGCAGCCTTTACCGATCATGTGTCTATGCTGGAAGCAACATCCAACACCGGGGAGCCCATGACCATGGGCTGAGAGGATGGCGATGGCGCCATCGACCCGCCGACCTGATCTGGGTAATGCCAGCGAAGGGAGAAACAAATGACACTGTCAAAGAATCTGTCCACTGCGTCTTCGTCTCCTCTACTGAAGGTGCGTTCGATACTCGTTGCCTGCCTGGTGATGGCGGCTGCCTGTGGAAGCACGAGCGGCCCTGAAGCGGCGCCGGACGCCTCTGATCCCGAAACGGCAGCGAGCTCGACGGGAACCGCACTGACACTGCTGACCCACGACTCCTTTGCAGTGAGTGAGGGAACCCTGGAGGCGTTCACCGAAGAGAGCGGCATCGAGGTCGAACAGATCGCTGGCGGGGACGCGGGAGAACTCGTAGCCAAAGCGATCCTCACCAAAGGCCAACCCGAAGGCGACGTTCTGTTCGGTATCGACAACACCTTCCTGCAACGCGGGCTTGACGGCGACATTTTCGCGCCCTACGAATCCCCGACCCTCGAGTCAGTGCCGGACGAATTCGAACTCGACGCTGAGCATCGAGTCACCCCGATCGACGTCGGCGATGTCTGTGTGAACTGGTGGACCGACTCTCTGCCCGAAGAAGGGCCACCGGAAACGCTGGCTGACCTGGCAAAGCCGGAATACGCCTCCACCTTCGTGACCCAGAACCCGGAGACGTCCTCGCCCGGCTTCGCCTTTCTGCTGGCAACGATCGACGAATTCGGCGAAGACGGCTGGGAGCAGTTCTGGACCGACCTTCGCGATGGTGGCATGACGGTCACCGCCGGATGGAACGATGCCTACTACGGCGACTTCATCGCCGGTGGCGGCGACAGCGCCCTCGTCACTTCCTACGCCTCGAGCCCCGTGGCCGAGGTGGTCTTCGCCGACCCCCCGGTCGACGCGGCGCCGACCGGTGTGCTCACCGACAGCTGTTTCCGCCAGATAGAGTTCGCCGGCATTCTCGAAGGCACTGAGAATGTCGACGGCGCCCAACTGTTGATCGACTTCCTTCTCTCGGACACTTTCCAATCCGACATCCCGCTCAACATGTTCGTCGAGCCCGCGAATGCCGATGTGGCACTGCCCGAGGCCTTCACCGACCACGGCATCACCATCGACAACCCCCGGACTCTCACGCCCGAGGAGATCGAGGCCAACCGCTCCGACTGGACCGACCGCTGGGTCGAGATCGTGCTGCGATGAGCACGAGCGTCGGGGTTCCGGCCCCGGCGACCCCGTGGGCGTCGAGTCGTCGACTGGCTTGGTTGACCATACGCGCCGCAGTGCCCGTCGCCTTCCTCGGCGTGCTCTTCGTGTGGCCGCTTTTCGAAGTGTTTCGAAGGACCCTCGACGGCAGTGACGACTCGCTGGAGCTGTTGGGGCGGCCATCGACGCTACGGATCTTTCGATTCACCGTGGGCCAGGCGCTGGCATCGACCCTGCTGACGTTCCTCATCGGTCTTCCCATCGCCCACGGCCTGGCCCGCTACCGGTTCTTCGGCCGATCCGCAGTTCGCGCCATGGTGGTGGTTCCCTTCGTGCTTCCCACGCTGGTCGTTGCCGCGGCCTTCCAGTCGCTGTTCGGCGTGCTCGGCCTCGCATCAGGGCGGTGGGATCTGGATCAGTCATTGTTGGCGGTGCTCATGGCCCACGTGTTCTTCAACATCGCCGTGGTGGTGCGGGTCGTCGGTGGGTTCTGGACCGGGCTGAGTCGCAGGACCGTCGAAGCGGCTCGAGTCCTGGGTGCCAGCCGCAGCCGCGCCTTTCGCGAAGTGACCCTTCCCCAACTGTTGCCGGTCATCGCCGGTGCCGCACTCGTCGTGTTCCTGTTCTCGGTGACCAGCTTCGGTCTCATTCTGATCCTCGGCGGACCGACCCGGGCCACGGTCGAAACCGAGATCTACCGCCAGGCCGTCAACCGACTCGACTTCAACGCCGCCGCAGTACTTGCCCTGGTGCAACTCGGCGTGGTGCTGGTGCTCTCGGCGTTCGCCGGGAAGCTGCAACGCCGTTTCGCCGGGGCGTCACAACGCGACGGTGCCAACCATGCCCGCCCCGTCGACACCCGGTCCCGTCGAGTCCATCTGGTCGGCGTGCTGGGATTGGCCGCCGTGGTCGTCGGTGGTCCGCTGGCGGCTCTCATCGAGCGATCGCTTCGCGTCGGTGATGGCTACGGGCTGGCGAACTTCACGGGCCTGACCGACGAGATTCGCCTGCTTCCGATTTCGCCGATGGAGGCGCTGGGCAACTCGCTGAAGTTCGCGCTGGCGGCCGCGCTCGTTGCCTCCCTTGTCGGGATGCTGGCGTCTCGAGTGATCGTGTCCGGTGGGTGGCTGGGTCGATTGTTGGAGGCCGCAGCCTTTGTCCCCCTCGGCACCTCGGCCGTCACCCTGGGTCTCGGATACCTGCTGGCTTTCGCGGCGTTCGACCTTCGGCGGTCGGTGTGGCTCGTGCCCGCAGCCCACGCCGTGATCGGGCTGCCCTTCGTGCTGGGTGCAGTGGTGCCGGTGCTGCGGTCGATCGACGAGACGCAGCGACACGCAGCGGCAATACTTGGGGCGTCACCGTGGCGGGTGTGGTGGGAAGTGGACCGACCCGTCGCCAGTCGGGCGATGGTGACCGGCGCCGGCTTCGCTGTCGCAGTGAGCATCGGCGAATTCGGCGCCACCAGCTTTCTGTCCCGGGGTGCGGACTCGTTCACGGCTCCGCTTGCTATCTTTCGGCTGCTGTCCCAACCAGGTGATGTGCTGCGGGGCCAATCCATGGCGCTCAGCGTTGTCATCGGCCTCGTGGTCGCCGTAGTGGCGCTGTTGCTCGAATTCCGACGAGGCGATGGAGTATCGGTGCTGTGACGACCGGGGGAGTGGCGGGTTCGACATCCGACGAAGGCGCAAGCGGTGCCGAGGGCGACCGAGCAACCATGGATGATGCGGAAGTCGACGGAGTGACGGTTGCTGGCGGCACCGTCGATGGTGCGCGGGTGGACGTCGCTGGAGTCACCGTTCGATTCGGCGCCACCACGGCCCTCGACCGCGTCGACATGGAGGTTGCGCCTGGTGAGGTGATGGCGGTGGTCGGTCCATCCGGCTGCGGCAAATCCACTTTGCTTCGCGCCGTGGCCGGCCTGGAACGTCTCGGTGAAGGCAACATCGCTCTCGATGGTGAGGACCTCGCTGGGGTCGCTCCCCACGACCGGCACCTGGGGCTGATGTTTCAAAGCCATGCGCTGTTCGGCCACCTCGACGTGGCGGCCAATGTCGGCTTCGGGCTGAGAATGAACGGCGCAGCCAAGGCTGCGATCCGGACTCGGGTGAACGAGGTACTCGAATTGGTGGGCCTCGTCGGCTTTGGAGCGCGCCGGGTCGACGAACTGTCCGGCGGAGAGGCCCAACGGGTCGCTCTGGCTCGGGCGTTGGCGCCGTCGCCGCGCCTGCTGATGCTCGACGAGCCGCTGGCTTCGCTGGACCGGCTGCTGGCCGAACAGTTGACATTCGACCTCCGTCGACTGGCGGTTGAGTTGGGCCATACCACCATCCACGTCACCCACGACCAGTCTGAGGCTTTCGCACTGGCTGATCGCATTGTGGTGATGCGAGATGGACAGATAGTGCAGACCGGTCCCTGTGCCGAGGTGTGGTCCAACCCGGCCAACGAGTTCGTGGCCCGGTTCCTCGGTCACCAGAACATTTGGGGCCACGAGGTGATACCGATCGGTGCCATCGCAGTCGTTGCCGATGGCGACGCTGAGTTGCAGGGTCGAGTGGTGGTGGCCGAGTTCCAGGGGGAACGCTGGCGCCTGGTGGTTGACACCGAACGCGGCCCGGTGCATCTCGAAACCGTCACCCAACAGGCCGTCGGCGACCGCATCGGACTCCGCATCGACCACAGCCGCGTCATCCCGCTACACCGGTAGTCGCTCGAGCACGCGAGCCCAACTCACCAGCGGTGTCTAGATCAGGGCAGACTCAGCCTGAGCGGGATTGGCCTCGTACCAGTCGATGGTGCGACGCAGTCCGTCCACAAACGATGTCTCCGCAGTGAATCCGAACGCCTCGTGGGCTCGGGAGGCATCGACACAGCGACGGGGTTGCCCGTCGGGCCTGGTGGAGTCCCACTCGATGTGGCCTGAGAAGCCGACCAGATTTGCAATCAGTTCCACCAAAGCCTTGATGGCGATCTCGTCGTTGGCGCCAAGGTTCACCGGTTCGGGACCGTCATAGTGTTCGGCAGCAGCAACCACGCCCCGAGCGGCATCGTCGACATAGAGGAATTCCCGGCTGGCCGAGCCGCTACCCCAGACCGAGATCGACTCCGCTCCGGCATTGCGAGCTTCGACGCACTTCTTGATCAAGGCCGGAATCACGTGAGAAACGTCAGGGTGAAACTTGTCGCCCGGCCCGTAGAGGTTGGTCGGCATGAGATAGACACCACGCTGGCCATACTGGTCCCGATTCGCCTGCAGATGGACCAGTTGAGCCAGCTTGGCGATCCCGTAGGGAGCATTTGTCTCTTCGGGGAAGCCGGTCCACAGGCTCTCCTCCCGAAACGGCACCGGAGTGAACTTCGGGTACGAACAAATAGTGCCGACGACCACGGTCTTGGCGACCTCGGCCAGCCTGGCGGCCTCGATCACACTGGTCCCCAGCAGCAGGTTGTCGAGGTAAAGCTCTGCGGGGCGAGCCTGGTTGGCACCGATACCACCGACCCGCGCGGCGAGATGGATCACCACGTCGGGCTTGACCGAAGCAAAGTACTCCGTTGCGACATCGCCGTTACGAAGGTCGTGATCGGTGCTCCGGGGGACGACGATGTCACCGCAGTCGAGCGCGGCGAGTCGCTCAACGATCGCCGAACCAAGGAATCCGGCGCCGCCGGTGACCAGCGTTGTCGTGTCCCGCCAGAAAGATGCCATGGCCCAAACCTACCGTTGCCGGGTGGCGGGTCGATGGCAATGGCGCTGCATGACTCTCCATCGGCGGCAACGCCAGCAGGATGAGCCGTCAGTCCGGCCTCGGCCCAGGTGGCTCGGTGCGCAATTCCGCCACGGCTTCGGCGAAATGCCTGGGGTCCGGCGAACGGTTGTTCACCAGGCTCACCGAGTTGCTGATGCCTTCGAGACGATCTTTTACCGCGGTCGCGATCGAAGTGGGTTCGGCGACCACGCAGACCGTTTCCAGGAACTCGTCGTCGATCAGTTCGGCCATGGCATCCCAGCGGCCTTCGCTAGCCAGAGATTTGAGACGGGGATGCAGTTCACCTCGGTCGTGGATCTCGAAAACGGTTCGGTAGGCGGGAGTGCTGCCGTAGAAGCCGAGTTGGCGACGCGTGATTTCACGACACTGCGCCATTGCCTCCTCGGTTCGTCCGGTCACGATGATGGTGACGCAGACCACCTCGACATCAGCAAGGTCACGTCCGGCACGGACTGCGCCCCGGGCCAGGCTCGGAATTGTCAGCTCCTGAAGAGACTTTCGGGTGTTGAGCGGATGGACCAGAAAGCCATCGGCCACCTCACCGCCGACCTCGGTCATGCGGGGTCCGATGCCAGCGGTGAAGATGGGGGGAGTGCCCCACGGGTTGGGGCCGGGGTCGAAGGCCGGGATCATCCGGGTGTGGTTGTAGAAGCGCCCTGCGAACGAAAGCCGTTCGCCGGTCTCCCATGTATGCCAGATGCTGCGGATGGCCTGCACCATCTCGCGCATGCGCTCCGCGGGTTCGGACCACGGCATCGAAAAGCGCTGTTCGATATGGGGCTGCACCTGTGATCCAAGGCCGAGTGTGAAACGGCCTCCGGTGAGCGTCTGCAAGTCCCACCCGGCATTGGCCAGCGTCATCGGGGTTCGGGCAAAGGCGATAGCGATCGCGGTGCCCAACTCGAGGCTGGTGGTGTGCTCACCAGCAACAGCAAGTGGCAAAAACGGATCGTGCTTGGCCTCGAACGAGAACGCCCGGTCATAGCCGAGGCGCTCCAACTCGGGGTAAAGCGTCCGCACCTCACCCAGATCGTCAGTCGGCACCGTCATAGAAACCCGCAAGAACGCCCCTCTCTCTCGCTCTCTCGCTTTCCCGCCGACTAAGTCGCGGGGTGTCTGACACCACGCGACTTAGTCGGACACCGCGCGACTTAGTCGACCTGTGAATTCGTTCAATCGAGGACCTGGGCGGCGATCAGTTCTTCGAGATGGGAGGTGTCGAACCAGTTGAGCTCGAGGCTCTTGGCGCGGCGGAAGAAGAGCTGGGCGTCGCACTCGACGGTGAACCCCATGCCGCCGTGAATCTGGATGGCGACCCCGCTCACCCTCCGGTACACCTCGGTCGCCATCATCTTGGCCATCGGAGCCAGCTTCTCGACCGAGCGGGACTCATCACGGGCCCAGGCCGCCTGATACACCAGCGTTGTCACGCCCTCGATCTCAGTGATGCCATCCGCCAGGTAGTGGTTGAGCGACTGAAACGCGGCCAGCGGCTTGTCGAATTGCACCCGCTCCTTGGCGTACTCGCACGTGATTTCGTGGACCCGCCGAGCGCCACCAACGGCAAGGGCACCGATGAGAATGGCGGCGTCCATCATGGTGCGATGCCAGATCGACCAGCCGGTCCCGGGATCACCGATGCGGTTGGAGGCTGGAACCGAGACCCCCTCGAAATCGAGGCGGTACTGGGTGTCGTAGGCCACGCTCTGCTGCTGGGTCATGGTGATCCCGGGCGCAGTCGGATCAACGACAAAGATGTCGACACCATCGGCGGTGCGAGCCAAAACCAGCAGCGCATCGGCGGAGCTGGCAAAAAACACATGCCGCTTGGTGCCGGAAAGCACGAACGCCTCGGGGTCGGCCGGATCGGGCGTCGCTTTCATCTGTACACCGGTTGGGCCCGAGCTGTTGTCGGGCTCGAGCCAAGCCGGGGTGATGATGGTGGAGCCAGCAGCAATGCCGGGCAGATGAGCCTGCTTTTGTTCTTCGGAGGCGCCGCGGGTCAGCACTCCGGCGCTGATCACCGAGGACACCAGATGCGGCGACGGGGCCAGGGTGCGGCCGAACTCTTCGTAGACCACGATCGAATCGAGCATGGTCATGCCCGACCCGCCGAACTCCTCGGGCACCAGGGCGCCGGCCAGGCCGAGCTGAGCCAGCTGCGACCAGAACTCGGTGTCGAAGCCAGTGGCGTCGTTTTCAAGGGCGCGCACCGCCTCGACCGAGGCCTTGTTGTCACACAGACTGCCGACGGCGTCACGCAGCATGTCCTGTTCTTCGGTGAATGCCAGGTCCAACATCAAATGCTCCACTTCTTGGAATTCTCAAATTTCTTGGGATTTTTGCCAGCGGGGGCGACCGCAGCCGAAGCCGGCATCGAGACTGGGGTTCGGGGGTTTCGAGAGCCCATCGGGTGAGCGCTCATCATGGCTTCCACTGATTGCCGACGCGGGCCCACGGATTGTCGTCGTCGTCGGTCGGAAGCGCAACCCGTACATGGCACAGGGTGGCAATGCGTCCCCCTGCGGTCAGGGTCACATCGAGTTCGGCCCAGCCACACCCGATCTCGTCGATTTTGGTCCCCGTCACCTCGGCGGTGAAGGTCATGGTCTCATGGGGATAGACAGAGTCCCGCATGCGGAATGTCATGCGACCGAGGCGGCCGGTGGGGCCGGTCCAGTCGGTGATGAAGCGCTCGAACCACGCAGCCTGGTTGGGCGTGTTCAGGAAGATGTCGCGCGTGCCGTTGCGGTTGACCGCAAAGTCGTAGTCGTGGTGCATCGGCCGCCAGTCGCGCGATGCCAAGGCGCCCAGCACCACTGTAGTGGCCGACACTTCCTTGTTCAGCGGCGTCAGCTCGTCGCCAACCGACACCTCGGAGAGAAGTAGCCGATGACTCGAAATCGATGCCGGTGACGACGATGTCTCCGAGAGGCCAGTTTCAGAGTCGTCGTCGGTAGTCGCAGCGCTTTGGCTCCCAGCGGACTCACTCCCGCCAGAGCCACCGCCCCTGGAGCTCTGGTCGTTCGCACTCTCGCCAGCATCTGGCGGGTCTGGCCGACGGTAGCCGAAGGCGGTGTAGCTCTCGACGCCGATCAGTTCATCGGCCCGGTTGAGGTACTCGACCTCGAGTACCCAGAAGCGGCCGGTTCCGAGCCGGGTGGTTTTGGGTTCGCTGATCGAGCGCAACACCTGGCGGCTGCGAATCCGGTCGCCGATCCGCACCGGGGTGTGGAAGGTGATGGTGTTCTCCGAGATGATGGCCTCGGGCAACTCGAGCAGCTCTTTGAGATCGAAGTGCCCCTGGAGCGGCACCGCAGGTTCGCTTCGGCCCGGTGACCAGTGATGGGGTCGGAACCACACCGACAGCATGGTTGGTGGGGCAATCGAACCTGCCGTCAGCGTCGAGGCGACATCGTCGTCCCAGAACAGGGGGTTGGCATTTTCAGTGGCGGCACAGGTATTCCAGATGTAGCCGTGTTCGACCGGGAAGCCTCCCTCCTCCTCATACTGAGGCTGACCGATCAGATCGGTGACCGCAGCAGGAACATCCATCAACTGCATGGCTCATGCCCTTCTGTCGTGTTGGTGTCACTCCGGTCTCTCTGACCCGCGACTTCGATATGAGCAGTGCCGCATCGAGCAGTGTCGCATCGAGCAGTGCCGCCATCTCTGGTCATCCGATGGCCCCAG
>Ga0114957_1003530_pt1 | contig 14043 bp, 8 predicted proteins | sample BantaG_FD_87175 | JGI IMG/M metagenome (GOLD analysis project Ga0114957, IMG submission 87175) | Marine algal microbial communities from Bantry Bay, Ireland - BantryBay_4 metaG | ecosystem: Host-associated > Algae > Red algae > Unclassified | place: Bantry Bay, Ireland | collected 2014-11-21 | reverse complement strand
CAAACAAAGGCTATCATTACCAACAACACTAATTTTTCTATTCTTTTAATATCTTGAAGGTGGGTCTTCTCTATATCGAATCCGCTAGATTTCATAGCTCTAAAGCAGGTCTCTATTTGCCAAGGTTGTTTATAATCTTGTAATCCATTTTCAGGTTTGTTGAAGGAGGCAATAATGAGAAAATTTTGTTGACCATTGCGCTTAGCTAATTTACAGCCAGAGAGATAACAAAGCCCTCCATTAATATACACTATCTTCGGATCATAAATAAATTCATCAACTTATATAATATCTGATTTTGTTGTTGTTAAGATATTGAAACCACTTTTCACCTACAAACGCTCTGTCTGCTACCAAAAAATCTATCACTTGTTTACCAAACAGTTTAATAAATCGATTAATCAATCAATACCTTCTTTAGTATTGGAGTTTCCCCCTTTGTTTAACATGGTAAATACATCCAACATGTTTTATAAGAACATAAAAAGACAATAGCAATACCTTAATGAGTTATGTAAAATACACTATATTTGAGTCTAATTAATATTTGATAACAAAAATTGTAATTATGTTTAAAAATTATATTTACCTAATGGTATTAGCAGCAGAAATATTCCTGCTTCTCAGTTCTTGCAATGATATAAATACAATTTCCTCCAAATCAAAAGTGGAGCCGAGAGAGATACGGAGCGATCACATGTTTTTGCAAAGGGCATTTCCTAATGGGAAGGTTAAAGAAACCGCATTACAAGAAGCCAAAGTATGGAAAGAAAAATATCTCAAAGGTGCTAAATTTGAAAAGCGTAATGGTAATGACATTGCCAGTTTGGTAGGCCCCACCAATGCTGGAGGTAGAGTAGTTGATGTGGAAATACCTTTTGATAAGCCAGAAACCTATTATATAGCTGCGGCATCAGGAGGCATCTTCAAGACGGAAGATGGCGGAGCCTCGTGGGTAGCTATTTTTGATGACCAAGGGATATTAACTATGGGAGATGTAAGTATTTCTAAAAACAACTCTAATCTTATATGGGTAGGAACAGGGGAAGCTGATGCAGGTCACGCTCACTCAGGTAATGGCGTTTATAAATCATTAGACGGCGGTGTTACATGGAAATCTAAAGGTTTGTTAGATGTAGGAACAATAGGTAAAGTTTTGATAGATCCAAATGATGACAATACAATTTTTGTAGCCGCTATGGGGCCAGTTTACAGAAATTCAGAAAACAAAGGTATCTACCGGTCTAAAGATGGTGGAGATACTTGGACTAAAGTTTTATACATTAATGATGTCACAGGAGGTATTGATGTAGCAATGCACCCTAGTAACAGCAATATCATTTATGCCTCTATGTGGCAGCGAGAATTTGCAGAAGATAACCGTATTTATGGAGGTCCTAACTCTGGAATTTATCGTTCTGTAGATGGTGGGAATACTTGGGAGGAATTAACTAACGAACGGTCTACATCAAACACCATTTCTAGGATCAAATTAGAGATAGCACCATCTAATCCCAAAGTTGTATACGCTCTGTATATCAATGCAGCTGGTAATATTGATGGATTCTACGCTAGTAATGATGGAGGCGATAATTGGAAACAAGGCAGCAACAGCTTTATGGTAGATGCAGGATTTAACGAATATTTTGGAGATATTTATATTGATCCTACTGATGAAAATGTTTTATACAATATGGGCTTTTGGGTATATAAGAGCACTAATGGTGGTCAAACGTGGTCGCAGATTTTCGATGGGGTTCATGCAGATCAACAATCCTTTGCATTTAATCCTATCAATCCTAATCAAATAATTATTGGTAATGATGGAGGAGTATACAAAAGTGATGATGGTGGTGCCAACTTCGAAAAAATTAATAATCTCCCAATAACTCAATTCTACAGGTTGCATGTTAATGTAAATGGTAGTAATATTATATATGGTGGAGCGCAGGATAATGGTTCTTGGAGATCGGTAACAACTGACGGTATTGACAATTGGGAGAAGATTAACGATGGTGATGGGATGCAGCCTTTTGCAAATTCAATTGACGACTCTTATTGGTTTACCTCTACACAAAGTGGTCAATTTTATAGAGGAGGTTCCTATGGTGCATATTATGGGTTTGTAGAGATAACCCCTATTACAGGGGCAGATGAGAGAAATAATTGGGATACACCCGTAGCATTTGACCCCAGCGATACCGAAACGCTATATTATGGCTCTAATAAGCTGCATAAGACTACTGATGCAGGTAATTCTTGGACTCTTATAAGCCCTGACTTGAGCAATGGCCCTGGGTCGGGTAGCAGAACATTCGGAACGATGACGACGATAGATGTATCTGCCATAGATAACGATATTATCTACGCTGGTTTAGATGATGGTAATATATGGGTGACTGAAAACGGAGGAACAGATTGGACGAAAATTTCTGACGATCTTCCTGTTAGATGGGTGACTAAAGTATACGCAGATCGAGAAAATCCTAATAAGGTATATGTTACCTTTTCAGGTTATAGATACGGAGAAGATAATGGCAACATCTATATGAGCGAGGATCGAGGTCAAAACTGGACCGCCATAGGTGCTACCTTGCCAGATATTCCCATTAATGATGTGGTTACAGATAATGACGGCAATATTATAATAGGTACAGATGCAGGACTGTTTATATCTACGAATCAAATAGAAAGCTGGCAAACCTTAGGGATAAATCTCGCCTCTGTAATTGTAACAGACTTGCAAATAGCTGATGAGAATAACACTTTATATTTGGCGACGTATGGTAGATCAATATACAAAATTGACCTCTCATCTGTAATATCCAATGTAGAAGAGATCGTTAATAGTGGTTATCATTATACAATTGCTCAAAACCCAGCAAGAGACAATACTATAATTACTTTACCAAAAACTGCACAGCAAATTTCGGCGATTGTATATAATTCATTTGGTAAAGTTGTTATCCAAAACTCTTACCGCAATTTACAATCTTTTAATTTATCCGTTTCGAATTTGGCAAGCGGCACTTATTTTTTACATATCAAAACTGAATCTTCAAGGTCTATTCAAAAGTTAGTTGTACTGTAAGTTCAAAATATAACTACCTACATTTATATAGATAATGCAGGTAGTTATACTAGAAAATCAGTCATAGATAAATGTATGACTTAATAAGTTTAGTGGAAACTTTATTAATACTTGTTTCTACATTATGTTATCTAAAAGTGCTAACTAAGTTTATTGAAACCGTTCATCAAAATATGTTTAGGCTACTATTAAGGAAAAAAGGTTTCCAACAATTAATATTTATTTATTATTATGATTATAAATTATATAATTAAAAAAATAAACATAAAAAGGCTAAAACACCTTGCGGGTTTCATTCTGGATTGGAGATTTTTAAGCATCAGAGCCACCAAAATTTTATTTCGACAATTTGTGAAAATAAATTAAATTGCAAAATAAAATTTTTGGTTCAGGGTGTTAGGTTAGCCATGTTTTGGGCTTTGTAGCCCAAACGCCGTTTAGCCAAACAGTAGTGTTTAATTAAACAAAAATGAAGAAAATACTAATATTAGTGGTTACCTTAGGATTTTTGAGTTGCAATTCTAAAATTTCACAAATTGAAAATGTAGCAACATTTAAAGGGCAACAATTAACAGGATTAACGGTAAGTGAAGAAGGTCGAATTTTTGCTAATTTCCCTAGGTGGCGAGAGGCCGTAAGCAACTCAGTTGTCGAAGTTTTTGAAAATGGAAAGTCATCAGCTTATCCAAACCAACAATGGAATAGTTGGGAAATAGGAAACACACTTTCTGATAGTGTATTTGTGGCGGTTCAATCTGTAGTTGCATTTGAAAACACTTTATATGTGCTTGATACTCGTAATCCATTGTTTAAAGGAGTAGTAGATAATCCTAAAATTTTCGCATTTGACCTTTCAACAAATCAACTGTTAAAAACCTATACTTTAAGTAAAGGTAGTTTTTATAAAAACTCCTACATAAATGATTTACGGGTAGATAAGAAAAAAGACAAAATATATTTAACAGATTCTGGTCGTGCTGGAATTGTGGTTTTAGATATAAGCTCTGGAACGTCTTTTAGAGTTTTGGACAATCATAAATCTACACTTGCCGAAACAAATCAATTAACTTTTAGTAACGGTGTATGGGAAAACACAGTACATTCAGATGGAATAGCACTTGATACAAAAAATGACTTACTGTATTATCACGCATTAACAGCTTATAACTTATATGCAATTTCAACAGATAAATTAACTTTGGAAAATACCTCGGAAATTGAAAAAAGCGTAAAGCATATTGCCAAAACATCAGCTCCAGATGGAATGATTTTGGATAAATTGGGTAATTTATTTTTTGGTGATTTGGAAAACAATAAAATTATGAAGCTAAATATTTCAACAGGAGAAACAACTACTGTTGCACAAGGAGATAAGATTAAATGGGCGGATACATTTAGTATTTATAATAATGAATTGTTTTATACAAATTCAAGAATTAATGAAGCTCAAGGAGATATTAGCGAAATGGAATTCAGCATCAATAAAATAAAAATAAATTAAGTACAATTGAGTGGATGGCTGTGAGCCATAAAGCCCACGGTGCGCCGCTCACACCACCGTGCGTTCGGTTTGCGAATACGGCGGCTGGTTAACCACCTCAATAACTGCTCTTTTCACCAGTTAATACTATTTCATAATTTTGTATTTTGCTATATTTCTTCTGGTGAATCGGTCACCCGATTAAATGAAGTTTTTGCTTCTAATTCAATTTCTGAAAGGTTAAAGCTCCGCCCTTCCCTTTTAGTGAGGCGCATTTGGGTATGGCGAAACCAGCCCAGCTTGTTTCCTGTTAGGTACTATGGCTTCTGTTAACTTTTGCTTTATGCCATTTAATAACTTAGTAGATCTCCCTCGGCCTGTGCTTAACTCAATTCTGTATCTTTCCAACGTTTGCAGTTCCGCCCGGTAGCGTACATTTTACTGTGTCTAAAAAAAGGTTTTCAACTGTTCACATTTACCCTCCGAATATTTTATCGCTCATTTTTTTCATACTGAAACCTAAAGTTATGAATTTTATAATTATATCTGTTATTATTTTTATCAATTGCTACTGATGAAAGCAAAGTTAATACTGCTTCATAGTTTGGCATTGAATTTCTTATTTTAATTGTTTTCCTAAAATCTTTGGTTATCGTTTTTTTACTAAGGGTTGGGTATTCTACTTTCGACAGTCTATGGCCATTTTAATTAAGAATTTTCTGGCTACAATTCGAAATTAATTGTTTGTGCCCTAAAACAAAAAAACCAGCCCCGGGCGGGGCTGGACTGGGTTATATTCTTAACCCAAAACCTACTCACTATGAAAAAACATTATTTAATGGAATTAACCATTCTTATTATTAACGCTCGTTGTTCTATAAAAGTTTCATTATTTAAAAATAAATTTCGTTTTTAGTGTATACTTTTCGTTTTTTGCAGTCAAAAAATAAATACCAGATTTAAAATCACCTCTAAACAAACTATAAAAAGAACTTTCAGATATATCTTCGTAAACGAGTTTACCTAACATATCTACTACCTGTATTTCAAAAAGCGTGCCAAACCCCTTAAAATCTATATTTATTTGGTTATTTGAAGGGTTTGGGTGCGCATTAAGGCTTTCAACAGAAAAGAGCTCTTCTACGCTAGTAATGTTACAATTCAATAAATTGTATACAAAATTAGACGATCGTTCCACTATAGTAGACATTTTTCCATCTTCAAAAGACCAAGGCGTGTGTCCTTCACCTTCTAATACAACTAATTCGCTTTGCAAACCAATGTCATTAGCCACTTCGTGTATAATTGAACTTCCACACATTTCCATTAGCAAATTACCTAAATTTCCCCAAAAAATGCTGTTACAATCAAAAGGAACTACATCATCTATATCTCCATGAGCACTAAATATTGGTGGCTTGGTGTTATTACTAATTACCCATTTTCTATAAATAGCACCAGCTAAATTAACAACTCCGTTTACTTCAGTACTGTAACCAAAATTTCCGGCATTACCTTCTAAGCCACCATTTGCCACAATAATACTATCCATATAAGCGGGTAAATCATCTTCTTCATCAATATAAGCCAAGTTGTTCATTAAAACTGCTCCGGCAGAATTACCGCCTACAAAAATCTGCTCTGCATCAATATTAAATTGATTACCATTTTCTTCAGCATCTTTTCTAAACCATCTTATAGCAGCTTTACCATCGCCAATTGCCTGCATTACAGTTTCTACCATTATTAAACTATCAACTAAGTTTAATGAGCTGGTTAAGGTGTATTGAATACTGGCAACTACATAACCGCGTTTGGCAAACTCGTTTCCTAAGCGCACCATTGTTGGGTTAGCTTTACTACCCGCATAAAAAGAGCCACCGTGTGCCAAAATTATTAAAGGTTTTAGGCCGGTAAAGTCATCATCGGCTGCGGTATATACATCCATTTTAAAACCAGTAACATCGCTATATTGTAAAGTATCTACAATAATATTTTCAAAAATTGGGCTTTCGTACCTGTCTTCGCATTGCCCAAGTATTTCAATACTACAAAGCAGCATCGAAAAAATAAAAAGATAATATTTTTTCATACATTTAATTTTTTGTAAAGGTAAGATTTATTTGAAAACTCAAATTTTAAAAATTATATGAACAAATGGCTATCTGGTTTTACTGGTTTATTTTTCCCTACAATCTGCCCAGCTTGTAAGTTTAGAATGTCAGATGAAATTTTGCTTTGTTTAAAATGCGAAAGTCATTTACCAGAAACCAATTTTCATTTAAATATGGATAACCCAGTTGCTAAAACCTTTTGGGGTAGAGTGCCTGTTAAAGCTGCTACTGCCTTGTATTATTACAACAAAGGTTCAAAAGTGCAAAATCTTATTCATCAAATTAAATATAAAGGCAACCAAAAATTAGGTGTATTTGCAGGTAAAAAGTTAGGAAATATTTTAAATAATAGTGAACACTTTAAAAATATTGATCTTATTATTCCGGTGCCCTTGCATCCTAAAAAATTAAAAATACGTGGCTTTAACCAAAGCACCTGTATAGCAAACGGTATTTCGGCAGCAATTGATAAACCAGTAGTAGAATTGGCAGTTAGCAGAGTTAGCTTTACCAATACACAAACTAGAAAAAACCGAACCGACCGCTGGCAAAACGTAAAAGATGTTTTTGAAGTAACTGATAACGAAATTTTAAAAGGCAAAAATATTTTAGTGGTAGATGACGTTATAACCACCGGTGCAACTTTAGAGGCATTATTATACAAAATACAGCAACAAACCAATGCTCAATTTTATGTAGCAAGTTTAGCGTATGCTGGGCTTTTATAATGATATTTGCTTTCTTTGCAGCTCAATAAAAATATACAATTCCAAAAAATTTGACATACTTAAAATATTTGCTGTTTATCTCTGGTATTATTGCCCTAATGCATAGTTGTAATATTGAAGAAAACATTTCTAATGATCCTTCTTTATTGTTAGAATTTCATAATGATGCAGTTGATGATTCGCACGGCCTTATTGATACACTTTTATTTGACACCTTGTTAGTCAACTTTGGTTCGGTTACCAAATTTTTTAAAGCAGTAAACCCACACAATGTTGCTGTAAAGGTATCCTCAATAGAGTTGATTGGCGGTGAGGCTTCAAAATTTAGGCTAAATATTGATGGCGTTACAACCACAGCTGCTACCGATATTTTAATTGAACCAAACGATAGCATTTATGTTTTTGCAGAAGTAACTATTGATCCGACAGATGTAAGCAACCCTTTTATTGTAAGCGATTCGGTGCGATTTAATTTAAACGGAAATGATCAATTTGTAAAACTGTTGGCTTACGGGCAAAATGCACATTTTTTAGCTGGCGATACTTTAACCAACACAACCACTTGGACAGATGACAAACCTTACATAATTATAGGTTATCTTTTAATTGATTCGCTTCAAACCCTAAACATTATGGAAGGCGTAAACGTGCATCTGTATAATGGCGCATCAATAATAGGCAAGGGAAACCTTAACGTTTTTGGTACGCCAGATAGCATTGTTAATTTTAGCGGTACACGCTTAGAGTATGATTACCAAACTTTACCAGGCCAATGGGGCGGTATTTTTTTGGGTAGAAGCACCACCAACCAAATTGAATATGCCGAAATAAGAAATGCTGTAGTAGGTATAGCAGCTGGTTTAGATTTAAATGAAGAAGGCTCAGAACTACCTTTTGAAGAATATAGTTTTGACAACATTACTAATTTAACTATTAATAATACTACGGTTAAAGGTTCTTTTGGGCCAAACCTGTTTAGTGTGTTGGCCAATGTAACGGCTACTAATTGCTTGTTTTACGATGCCAATCAATGTATTTCGTTAAATTGGGGAGGTACACAACAGTTTACACATTGCAACCTTATGGCAAATGGTACTCGCTATAACCAACACAACCAACCTTTATTATATTTAAGCAATGCATATGCAGCAAACAATGCTGCCGGCGACTCAACCTTTGTTTATGTAGGCACTATGAATGCTAACTTTACTAATTGTATTGTAAATGGCAGCTTAGATCAAGAAATAACCTACGATGCCATTGAAGGCTATGAAGAAGATTTAATGTACCTTTTTGAAAATTGTATTTTAAATAATGACACGATTAGCTCAAATGTTGATCGCAAAATAAATTGCCTTTTTGATGCCGAACTAATGTTTGTTGAACCTTTTGATGCACAAAAAAAAGATTTTAACTTAGAAGAAGGTTCTGCTGCAATAAATAATGGCATTGCTACCGATGTAATGATTGACAAAAGCGGAAAAATGCGTACAGATGGTGAGCCAGATATTGGTTGTTACGAATTTATTCCTTAAATTTCTGCTGTATAAAAAATGATAAAATTTTTAAAGCAGCTTTATTACTCTTTTCCAGTTCAACTGCTTATCCATCAATTAAAAAACGATCACTTAACTTTGTTTATTTGGTTGTATTTTTTTGGTATGATAGGAGGCGTACTAGGTGTTCATTACGGCACTCAATATGTTTTTTTAGATCCCGAATATCTCGGCCAGGTTAATTTTTTATCTTTTTTTTGGATAGGGCTTTCTCTTGGTATTTTTATTATTACCTACAACATTACATGTTACATTACCAGCAGCAGAAGTTTCCCTTTTCTCGCATCTTTCGAAACACCATTTTTGCATTTTAGTATTAACAACTTTATTATACCCTTGGCTTTTGTGCTTTTTTACAGCATATTAATTATTCGGTTTCAGTTTGTTTACGAGTTAAAAATTGCGGGTATTATATTTTTTAGGTTAGCTGGTATGCTATGTGGAGTATTAATTATATTTCTATTAACAGCATTGTACTTTCATTTAACCAACACTACCCTACTAAGCATTTTAAAAAATAGAAGGCTGGATGAAAAATACACCATGACCCAGCCCAACCAATGGAGCAGCTTAACCGAATACGAACCCATTAGAGAGGTGAAATTTTTCCTATCAAAAAAATTAAAAGTTAGAATAGTTCGTGATGTTTCGCATTACGATAAAAATTTACTACTAAACGTTTTTCAAAAACAACACAAAAATGCTTTATTTATACAATTAGGCTTATTGGCATTATTAGCCTTTCTCGGTTTTTTTATTGATTTTCCTGTAATGCAGTTTCCGGCAGGCGCCAGTATTTTTTTATTATGCTCTATGATTGTTGTTGTTTTAGGCGCAGCCAGTTATTGGTTAGGTACCTGGCGAGTTACTTTGTTTTTGGTTATTATTGTTATTGCCAATTTTTTAACCGGTTACGATTTTTTTTCACATAAAAACGAAGCCTTTGGCATTAACTACAATATTAAACCCGCAGTATACAATAATGAAACCATTGAAGATTTAAGTAACACAAGGGCAGTTGAACAATCTAAAAACAACAGCATAAACATATTAAACAATTGGAAAGCGAAAACAGGCCTGGCAAAACCCAACTTAGTAATAACCAACTGTAGTGGCGGCGGTATTAGTGCCGGTTTTTGGGCTATGTTGGTATTGCAACATTTAGATAGCCTAAGCAATGGTAAATTTATGCAACATACTGCTTTAATGACAGGCGCTTCGGGTGGCATTTATGGTACTGCTTATTATCGAGATTTGTACCTTCAAAACCTAAGCAACAAAGCTATAAATTATAACGATAAAAACTATGCTGTAGATGTAGTCGCCGATTTTTTAAATCCCGTAATTTTCACCTTTGTTGTAAACGATATTTTTTTACCCTTTCAACGCTATCAAGTTGGTAAACACTATTACATTAAAGATAGAGCTTATGCCTTTGAACAAAAATTTAACCGCTTAACCGATTTTTGTTTAAACAAACCTTTGAGTAGTTATCACGATGCCGAAAAAAATGCAGACATACCAATGATGATGATGGCTGCAACCATTATGAATGACAAACGAAGAATGTTGTTTGCTGCACAACCCGTAAATTACCTTACCTGCATGCCAACCAATAAAAAAATAGAAGCCGCCGAAATTGACGCTATAGATTTTAACGCCTTATTTAAAAACCACGATGGAGACAAATTATTAACCACCTCTGCTATTAGAATGAATGGCACTTTCCCACTTATTTTTCCAAGTGTATTTTTACCCACCGAGCCTGTTACCGAAATTATGGATGCCGGCTTGTTAGATAATAATGGCTTTGAAATAACTTACCGTTTTTTATATCGTTTAAAAGATTGGTTATTAGAAAACGTAAACGAAATAATAGTTGTAGACATTAGGTCTTACCCAAAAATTGACCCGATAGAAGATCATAAAATAAAACGATTGTTACAAAAAGCTTCCACTCCATTTTCTGTGTACGATAAATGGGGGCTTACGCAAGATTATGAACACGATAATATTGCTGCCTTAACCAATGAAATATTAAACAATAAATTAAGAGTAATTATATTAGATTATCAACCAAATAAAGAAGATGCTAAAGTTAGCATGAGCCTGCATTTAACCGAAAAAGAAAAGGTAGCCATAAAAGGCAGTTTAAACCGCCCGGCAATAATGCGCAAATTTGAGCAGATAAAAATGCTGTTGGAGGAATCCAATTAATTTTAGATTTCCTTAAATTGTTCATTCTTTTCAAAATAAATTAAAATTTAAACAAAAATACCCGTGCCACCACTAATTAGCTAAATTTTAAATGATGCCACAAGCAATACCAACATGTTATTTCTCAACTTTTATGGAACTAATTTATAATTATTTATATTGTTATTTGTTTGGACAATTTACTTTTAGAATACTCTTGCCACGACTCGTTAGCCAAACAAACAGTTGTGGTACGAGTACCGCCAAATTAGTATTTGTTTGAGTTATTATTTAAACATTTTGCGGACTAAATAATTTTTTTAAATCCATAATAAAACATCTAAAAAAAGTGGAACAAGCATACTTAACAGATAAAAAATTTGAAGGCCAAGCCGCCTTGTGGCCTTTTTTAAAACGTATTTTTAGTTATAGCTTTCGGTACAAAGCCAGCAGCTATGCTTTTATAATTGCAGTAGTTGCAGTTGGTTTAAGCGATGCCATTTGGCCCGTTATATGGATGTATTTTTTAGATGGCGTAGTTGTGCCAATGGTAAAAGAATACCAACAATTAGCTGCACAAGGCACACCTTATACTTTAAATTTTAAAGGCTTGTGGGAGTATTTCTTTTACTTTCTGGGCAATGGCATTTTTCAAGTAATTGGCGTTTTGGTGTTTGTTTGGTTTGGCGGCAAAATACAAGAATATGTGTTGTTTGATTTACGGGCAGAAATGTTTAGGAAATTACAAAAACTATCGTATTCTTTTTATGATAAATCTGCCTTAGGTTGGTTATTATCACGCCTAACATCTGATGCTGATAAAGTGGCAGAACTAATTAGTTGGGGCTTTTTAGAATGTGTTTGGGGCATTACCATGATTATTCTCACCCTTGTTATTATGTTTTTTTACAGCTGGAAATTAGCCTTAGTGGTCACCCTGAGTTTGCCTTTGTTATTTTTTCTATCTATAAAAATACGGAAATTAATTTTAGTGTATTCTCGCGCATCAAGAAAAATAAACTCAGAAATTACAGCAACTTTTACAGAGCAAATTAATGGTGTTGAGGTAAATAAAATAACCGCACAAGAACAAAGAGTAAGTAATGATTTTAAAGTGCTGAGCAACAATATGCAGCAGAAAACTTTTAGAGCTACTTTTTACACAGCAATGTATATGCCTATTGTAATTTTTGTAGGCGCAGTAACAGCCATTTTTGTAATTAACATAGGTGGCAATATGGCTATAACGTTCCCTGCTGGCATTACGGTAGGTATTTTGGCTGCATTTTTTGGTTTTGCTACCCGCATATTTGAACCCATTTTAGATATTACTCGCTTTTATGCCAATGCCCAAAATTGTATTTCTGCTGGCGAACGTATTTTTGGTTTAATAGATGAACAAGCCGATATTAAAGATACAGAAAATGCAATTGATGTTGAAACCATAAAAGGTGCTATTGAATTTAAAAATGTATATTTTGAATATACAGAAGGCAAACCAATTTTAACCAACTTCAATTTAAGTATTGAACCAGGTACTTCGGTTGCATTAGTTGGCGCAACAGGCGATGGCAAAACTACTATTACAAATTTAATTGGTCGTTTTTACGAACCTAAAAGCGGTAGTATTTTTATTGACGGAATAGATTATAAAAATATCAAATTAAACAGCTTAAGAAAAAGAATGGGCGTAGTTTTACAAACACCTCATTTATTTAAAGGCACGGTTTTAGAAAACATTATTTACGCCAAACAAAATGCTACTAACGATGAAGTGATTTTTACCTTAAAAAAATTGGGGGCAGCACAATTTATTAATCGTTTAAAAGAAGAGGTTGGCGAAAATGGTGATAATTTATCCTTAGGTGAAAAACAGTTAATTTCTTTTGCAAGAGCCACGCTGGCCAATCCATCAATTTTAATTATGGACGAAGCAACTTCTTCTATTGATACGCAAACAGAACAAAAAATTCAATTAGGCATACAACAATTAATTAGTAACAGAACTTCAATTATTGTAGCGCACCGCCTAAGTACTATTAAAAATCGCGATAGAATATTAGTGATAAAAAAAGGAGAAATTATTGAAGATGGAGACCATAAAACACTAATTGAAAAAGAAGGCGTTTATTTTAATTTGTATACCAAACAATTTATTTAAAAAAGATAATAGGTAGCACAAAGTATACTGGCTTACCTTTGTACTACCATTATCAAAATATAAAAAAACGTGGAATAAATACTTAATTAAAACAACTATTAATCTTATATTCAGTTGTTTTTACGCAAAAAATTCAGGAAGGTTTTAAAAAAATGAAAAATTGTATGATATATATTACATTACGACCACAAAATAGTACAATTTTAAAATTAAAATATCTTCTAAAAATAAAGACAAATTAAATTATATATTTTTAAATTCGTATACACAACTTATATTTTTGTTTAAGTTTTAAAAGGTGGTTATTCCAATAGATCAAAAAAAAGGACATTAATTTCAGAAAAAATGTTCAAAATATTATTCAATAAATTTTTAAAAAAATTCAGTAAAACTCCTTTATCTCCACATTGAAGTTTGTGTTCGCTTTAATTTCAAAAAAAAAATAAATTCAACATAACTATTCAAAAGTTAAACCATTTCATTGTCAGACGTTAGATGTCAGACATAATTTGGGCGAAAAGAGCGTTTTTAACTTCACTCGGCCGAATTTATCTTACGTCTGGCAGCGAAGCGGTCTGACTTCTAACCTCTACTGAATAGTTAGGGCTTGCTGACTTTCTCAAACCATCATTTTTTCTTTCATAAATTATTATTTATCAACATTTTACGTAGATAAATTATTTTTATTAATTTTGATAAGTGCAAGCTATTTTGTAT
>Ga0114957_1003528_pt1 | contig 14055 bp, 8 predicted proteins | sample BantaG_FD_87175 | JGI IMG/M metagenome (GOLD analysis project Ga0114957, IMG submission 87175) | Marine algal microbial communities from Bantry Bay, Ireland - BantryBay_4 metaG | ecosystem: Host-associated > Algae > Red algae > Unclassified | place: Bantry Bay, Ireland | collected 2014-11-21 | reverse complement strand
CGACGCTACCGACTATGGCGGCTCGTTCAGCATCGAGGTCGAGGACGGTGACGTCTCGTTGCTCCTGACGCTGGCGCTGCAACACGCCGACGACACGATCGGCATCACGCGCGTCATCGCACCGGACGGAGCGACAGTGCATCTCACTCGCTTCGAGGACGACAGCTGGGAGGCGGCCCGCTTCGACAGTCGCATCGTCGCCGAGCCGATCGTCGGCACCGGTGATCTCGCCGTCTTTCTGCCGAACTCGCCCCGACTGCCGTTCGCGAGTGGTACCTGGCGCGTCGACTACGAGACCGACCCGCCGGACGCCGCCTTCGCCCACGTGACGAGCAGCACCCGTCGCGACCCGCACGATCCGGCAGACGCTCACGATGCGCGCGAGATCAATGCCGACGGTCGTGACGACGCGCCCCTGGACGAACGCAGCCATGTCGTTGATCTCTATCTGCATGTCATCCATGCCGACGAGCGCTACCGAGTCAGCGGGTTCGCCGACGAACTCGAGGAGGCCTGGCGTCCCGCCCTCGATCGGGTACTCGCCCCGCATGCGCTCGGTATCGGCACGATCGAGGTCGGCGTCGCCTCGGTGCGCGAAACGAATCGGTTGTCCGACCTCCGGAACGAGCGAGACACGGCCGAGGCCTGCCGCGTGATCCGCCGAGCCGGACCGTCCCCCGACGACGGTGGTACGCCCGCCCTGCACATCGGTTTCGTCGCGACGCTTGCGGGCGATCTCGCCTGGAGTCCGGCAGCGGCCGACGATCTCGATACCGTCGATCGACGGGTCGACGCGGACGAGGCATGGAACGACGAGGACGGCGGCGAGCTGACCGGTCTGTCGCCGCAGCCCGGCCTGCCGTTCGACCTCGAGTCCCCCCGCGCCTGCGTCTTCGTCGCCGAGCAGCCCTGGCGGAGAGGCTACGCCGACGGGGAAGCGCCCGACGAGGAGACGGTCGTCGAACTGCTGGCGGCGAACCTCCTGCACGAGCTCGGGCACTTCGCGGGTCTTGCCCACCCGAGCGAGGCGGACGGCGAGACCTTCGATCTTCTCGACGACACCCCACGCTGCGCCGCGGCGGACCCTGGAATCTGCGGCACCGAGGGCGGAGCGGACAACCTGATGTTCCTGTCGGGCGACGAGACCACGCTGCCCTGGACGTTGACCGAGAACCAGGCCTGGGTGCTGCGGCGCCACCCGCTGTTCCGACCGGCATCCATCGGCGGGCCCTGAGCCGCGACGCCTAGCCCACCGGCCGGTGTGAACGACCGTATCGGCCGAGGGATGAGTGCCGCGGTGATCGCGTTACACGTCGAGGCGAGTCGCAAGGCACCTGTCGAGCGGTCGAGGTTCGACGAACACGCTGCGGTGACCGGCGCGGCGAGCAGCTGCTCGCGCCGGGCAAGATGCGCCTGTACGAGGGTGCGAGGCTGGCCCACGGACGCCCGACGACGCTTGGTGGAACGCGCTACGTCAACGTCTTCGTCCACTTCGAGCGTCGGGCCCGCTGACGACCCTTCGCCCTCGGGTTGACACCTGAGCCCTGCTCGGCCCTCCCTCGTTCAAGCAGGGGCAACGCGGTCGGCCCCTGCCTACTCGCCCTCCTCCGTCAGGCGAAGCAGCCCGCGCACCGGCACCTGCACCCAGTCGGGGCGCATGGCGAGCTCGTAGCGCAACTCGTAGAGCGCCTTGTCGATCGTCATCAGCGTGAGCATCTCGTCACCGCCCCGCTCCGGCCAGAGCGACGCCTGCCCCTCGTCGCTGGCGCGATAGCCTTCGAGGAACGCCGCCGCCGCCAGTCGCCGCCAGTCGTCGATGCCGGCCTCGAAGGCTTCGGCGTTGCCCGGCCACAGCTCGACCGCCCGTTCGAGTGCGTTCGCGCCCGCGTAGTCGAGCGAGCGCAGCATCCCGCCGATGTCCTTGAGCGGCGAGTACCTGGCACGCCGCTCGGCGAGACTGCGCGCCGGCTCTCCCTCGAAGTCGATGATGACGAAGTCGTTGTTGTTCACGAGCACCTGGCCGAGGTGGTAGTCGCCGTGATGACGCGTCTTCACCAGCGCGGACGCGCTCTCGGCCAGTGTCGCGGCGGTCGCGTCGATACGCGCCAGCAGCGCGTCCCGACGACCGAGTAGCCGTTCGGCGTCGCGCGCCGCATCCGGGGAGAGCGTACCGAGTCGGGCGTCCAGCTGCTCGAGAGACTCGGCGAGGGCGCGACGGGTGGCCGCTGCCCAGCCCGCGACGTCCTCGTCGCTCACGGGCTCCGGCGCGAAGGCCGGATCCCCGATCGTTCCCTCCGCGCCGACGAAGGCGCGGTGCAGATCGGCCGTGCGCCGGCCGAGCGTCGTGGCGAGCAGCAGAAAGCCGTCGTGCACCCCCGGGGCCTCGCCCGCTGCCATGCCGGAACCCGGCTCGGTCGACGGCATTTCCTCGCCGAGTCCTACAAGGAGATGGTCCTCGACGAAGCGTTCCAGGTAGCCGGTCGTCAGTGTCCAGGCATCACCCTGGTTCGAGACGTGCCCCTGCAGGATGGCGAGCGCACCCCCGGTGGACGAATCCTCGTTCCCCGACGGGTCGACGAGCTCCAGACTACCGCCGAGCGGCGCTACCCGCGAGGCTGCCGTGCTCTCGGCGAGAAAGCGGCCGATCTCGAGTTCGGCGTGCACACCGCGCTGCAGTCGCCGGTAGCCCTTGAGGAACACCCGGTGCGTCACGCCCTCCGTTTCGGCGCTGTCCGTGCCGTCCGAGCCGGCCGTCCGACTCAGCAGCACCGCGGTGTTGCTGCCCTGTGCCGGCGCGAGTTCCACGTCGAGGGTGAGGCAGGCGGCCGCCACGTCGTCGCCGTCATCGAGCCCGAGCAGCCCGGGCAGCGCCGGATCGGCATTGAATGCAAGCATGCCCCCGTCGTCCAGGGGGCACTCGGCACCGGTGCCCATCGCGTGGGCAAGGGCACGGCAGAAGGCCGGATCGGTGAACGCGTCGTGCAGCATGCCGAGGCGCGAATGTCGGCGAACCCGGGCGAGGCTTGCCGCCTTGCCCGCCGGCGTGAGCTCGTCGCCGTCCTCGCTCCAGGTCATCGCGAGCGGCAGGAAGTAGCGCTGCGAGTCGAGGCTCGTGCCGCCCTCGCCCGGCGCGAACGCGACGTCGACCCAGGCGAGCAGCCAGCTGCCCCCGGCATGCTCCCACACCTGTAGCCGTTCGAGCGCGACCGCCGCGACCGTCTCCCCCTTCGCGGCGAACCAGCGCTGGTTCTCCAGGAAGTCGGGCAGGAGCCCGACGAAGCGCCCGCGCAGCTGCTCGGCAAGCGCGCGCTGGGTGCCGGTCTGACGCTCGGCGAACAGGCTCTGCCAGCCCGTCGCCATGACCAGCAGCGGCAGCTCGGCCGTCTCGCTCTCGGTTCGCCACTCGGGCTCGGCGTCGTTCTCGGTCATCTCGAACCAGTAGAACTCGTGCCCGGGCAAGGTCAGCAGGTAGGGCAGGTCTCCGATGCGCGGGAACTCGGTGCGCCCGATCAGTTCGACCGGCACTCGGCCCTCGAACTCGGCGAGATCCAGTTCGACCGGCTGCGGCGTGCGACCGAGGTTCGCGACGCAGAGGATCACGTCGGTCTTGCCGTCGCTGTCCTCGTACTCGCGCAGGTAGGCGAGTATCTTCCGGTTGGCGGGCGCGAGAAAACGGAACGAGCCGCGCCCGAACGCCGGGTGACGCTTGCGCACGCCGATCATGCGCCGCATCCAGTTCAGCAGCGAGGAGGGTGAGCGCGACTGCGCCTCGACGTTCACCGCTTCGTAGCCGTAGATGGGGTCCATGACCGGCGGCAGGTACAGGCTCTGCGGATCCGCGCGCGAGAAACCGGCGTTGCGGTCCGGGCTCCACTGCATCGGTGTCCGCACGCCGTTCCGGTCGCCGAGGTAGATGTTGTCGCCCATGCCGATCTCGTCGCCGTAGTACATCACCGGCGTGCCGAGCAGGGACAGCAGCAGGCTGTTCATCAGACGGATCTTGCCCTGGTCGTTGTCGAGCAAGGGGGCGAGGCGCCGACGGATGCCGACGTTGATGCGCATCCGCGGGTCGGCCGCGTACTGGCGGTACATGTAGTCGCGTTCACGGTCGGTGACCATCTCGAGGGTGAGCTCGTCGTGGTTCCTGAGGAAGATCGCCCACTGGCAGTTGTCCGGGATGTCCGGGGTCTGCCCCATGATGTCGATGATCGGGTGCCGGTCTTCCTGGGCCACTGCCATGTACATCCTCGGCATGACCGGGAAGTGGTAGGCCATGTGGCACTCGTCGCCGTCGCCGAAGTACTCGCGCACGTCCTCGGGCCACTGGTTGGCTTCGGCCAGCAGCATGCGATCGGCGTACTTCGCGTCGAGCGCGGCGCGGATCGCCTTGAGGATGTCGTGCGTTTCCTCGAGGTTCTCGCAGCTCGTGCCCTCCCGCTCGATCAGGTAGGGGATCGCGTCGAGGCGCAGTCCGTCGACGCCGATGTCGCACCAGAACTCCATGATGCCGAGTACCGCCTTCAGCACCTCGGGATTGTCGAAGTTCAGGTCCGGCTGGTGAGAGAAGAAGCGGTGCCAGTAGTACTGCTTGGCGACCGGATCCCAGGCCCAGTTCGATGTCTCGGTGTCGGTGAAGATGATGCGAGCGTCGTCGTAGACCGCATCGTCGTCGCTCCAGACGTAGAAGTCGCGCTCCGGTGAACCCTTGGGTGCGCTACGCGCGCGCTGGAACCAGGCGTGCTGATCGGAGGTGTGATTGATGATCAGCTCGGTGACGACGCGCAGGTCTCGCGCGTGCGCCTGCGCGATGAACTCGCGCGCATCCTCCATGGTGCCGTAGTTGGCATGCACCGCCTCGTACTCGGCGATGTCGTAGCCGTCGTCGCGCTGCGGGCTGGGGTAGAAGGGCAGCACCCAGACCGTGTTGACCCCGAGCTGCTGGATGTAGTCGAGCCGCTCGGTCAGACCGCGGAAGTCACCGATGCCGTCGCCGTTCGAGTCACCGAAGGCCTTGACGTGCACCTGGTAGATGATCGCGTCCTTGTACCAGAGCGTATCGTCCGCAGCTTGCTCTCCGCGCGGAACCCGGGCTGTCATCTCGGTCGGTGTCTGCGTCAGGGTCTGGCTCATCGATCGGGTTCCGGGTTACAGCGGGCGGACGGTGAGGATGTGCGCAGGGGCGCGCCGGGGATCGAGCGAGACGTAGTTGTGCGCGCCCTGCCAGCGGTAGGTCTCGCCGCTCAAGAGATCGAACAGCTCGTACTCGGCGCCGCCGTCGAGACCGAGAGCGCTCAGGTCGAGCGAAGTCCAGCCCGATTGCGGGGCGTGCGGATCGAGGTTCACGACGACGATGAGCGACGGCGTGTTCGGCTCGTCCTCGCCGCTCGGCGCCGGAGCCGCCTTCGAATAGCAGATCAGGCGCTCGTTGTCGGTCGCGTGCACGCGCGCGTTGTACGTGTCCTGCAATGCGGGGTAGTCGCGCCGGATGCGGTTCACGTGCCCGATCAGTGCGCCCAGGCTCTCGGGGCGGTCGAGGTTCCAGCGACGTACCTGATACTTCTCCGAGTCCAGGTATTCCTCGCTGCCGGGCTCCCGCGGGGTCGCGTAGGCGAGCTCGAACACCGGGCCGTAGATGCCGTAGTTCGACGACATGGTGGCCGCCAGCACGAGACGCAGGGCTGCGGCGCCGCGCCCGCCCTCCTGCAGCGTCTCGTGCAGGATGTCCGGCGTGTTCGGCCAGAAGTTCGGGCGCATGTACTCGCGCCCGGGCCCCTGACTGACCTCGGTGAGGTACGCCTCGAGTTCGGCGCGCGTGTTCCGCCACGTGAAGTAGGTGTAGGAATGCGTGAACCCGAGCTTCGCCAGGCGGTGCATGAGCTTGGGGCGGGTGAACGCCTCGGCGAGGAAGATCGCGTCCGGCTGCGCGCGCTTGACGTCGGCGATCACCCATTCCCAGAACGGGTAGGGCTTGGTGTGCGGATTGTCCACGCGGAACACGCGCACGCCCTGCTCCACCCAGTACAGGAAGACATCTCGCAACGCGTTCCAGAGACCTTGCCAGTCCTCGCACTCGAAATCGAAGGGGTAGATGTCCTGATACTTCTTCGGCGGGTTCTCGGCGAACTGCACGGTGCCGTCGGCGCGCTGGCGGAACCACTCCGGATGCGCCTCGACCCACGGGTGGTCGGGGGCGCACTGGAAGGCGATGTCCAGCGCGACCTCGATGCCGTGCCCGCTGGCGGCCTTGACGAAGGCCTGGAAGTCGGCGAGCGAACCGAGGGCAGGATGGAGCGCGTGATGGCCGCCCTCGGTCGAACCGATGGCCCAGGGGACGCCGACATCGGCCGCGTCCGGGGTCAGGGTGTTGTTGCGCCCTTTCCGATCGACCCGCCCGATCGGGTGTACGGGCGGCAGGTAGACGATATCGAAGCCGAGCTCGGCGACGTAGGGAAGCCGATCGATCGCGTCGCGGAACGTGCCGTGGGGCAGTGCGCCCCCATCATCGGTCACGCTCGCGCCGAGCGGTGCATCGGGCTCGCCGCGCACCACCGTCGAACGAGGAAAGAACTCGTACCAGGCGGAAAACCCGGCGAGCGCGTCGTCCACGACGAGCGGCATGGCGGCATGGCGCGTCGCGAGCGCGCGGTCGCCGTGACGGATCGCGAGCGCGCCGAGCGCCTCGTCGAGCGCCCGATCGCGCCGATCCGGCACCGGCAGGGACTCGTCGGCGAGCAGTCGAGCGGCCGTGTCGAGCGTGCGCACGGCGTCGGCCGCCGCGTCGGGCGCCTTGTCCGCGCGACGGGCAGCCCGGTCGAGCATCGAGGCGCCGTCGAGCAGGTGCACGGCGATATCCTTCTCGTCGTCGCGTCGGCCGAGGTCGTGCCGCCAGGTCCTGAAGTGATCGACCCGGGCCTCGACCGTGTACTCGTGGCGCCCGACCGACGCCGGCGTGAACGTGCCGCTCCAGCGATCGTTCGCGAGAGGCTCCATGGGCCGCTCCTGCCAGGCTGTCTCGCCGACCCGGCGGTGCAGCAACAGGCAGGTCAGCCGGTCATGCCCGTCGGTGAACGCGTCACACTCGACGGTGACGACGTTCCCCGCCACGCGCTTGACGGCGAAGCGGCCGTCGTCGACACCGGGCGTGATGCGCTCGATGACAGCGCGCCGGCGGCCGTCGGCGGCGACCGCATCGTCCGCGGGCGGCCGACCCGACGCACCGACAGGCGCCGCGCCAGGCGCGACAGCCGCCGGATCGACCGACGAACCGGCCGAGGCCTTGCCGGCGATCTTGTCCGCTACCTTGCTCGCGGCCTTGCTTGCCGCCTTGCTTGCTGCCTTGCTTGCTGCCTTGGCCGCGGCGCCCGCCGTTCCGGCACCGCCCCGCTTCTGCACCTTCTTCGCCATGCTCTCCGCTCCCGTTGGGCCGTTCCGTTTCGCGCCGACCCGATCGTCAGGCGTCGCCTCGCAACGGCGCATGGTAGACAGCTCCGAAAAGCGCCACCACCGCCGACCATCTTTTTCCAGATCGCGGGCCCTGACCGCCGGCCCTGACCGCCGGCCCTGACCGCCGGCCCTGACCGCCGGCCCTGACCGCGGGCCCTGACCGCGGGCCTTTACCGCGGTGCACCCGACCGGGCAGCCGCTACATCGGCATCGGATGGGCGCGATGGATCGCGTCGATCTCGCCGAGGGTCGCCTCGTCCAGCACGATGTCGGCCGCCGACAGATTCACATCCAGCTGCGCCATGTCGGTCGCGCCGATGATGACCGAGGTCATGAAGGGGCGGGACAGGCAGAAGGCGAGCGCGAGCTGGGCGGGCTCCATCCCGTGCGCGCGGGCGAGCGCGGCGTAGGCCTCGCTGGCGGCACGGCTCTTCGCCGTCCAGCGCCCGCTCAGCGTGTCGTTCAGCGCACGCCGCGACCCCTTCGGCGGGGCCTTGCCGTCGGCGTACTTGTCCGACAGGACGCCGGCCGCGAGCGGGGAGAAGGCCAGCAGGCCGCAGTTCTCGTGATGGGCGACCTCGGCCAGATCGGTGTCGAACAGGCGGCACAGGAGGCTGTACTCGTTCTGCACGCTCGCCACCCGCGGCAGACCGCGTGCGCGCGCGAGCTCGACGAACTGCATCACGCCCCAGGCACTCTCGTTCGACAGCCCGACCGCGCGGATCTTGCCCTCGGTCACGAGCTTCTCGCAGGTCTCGAGCACGTCGAGAACGTTGCCGCGCACATGCTCCTGCGAGTACGGACCGGTCTGACCGCTCGGGTCGTAGGTCCACTGCTGGCGAAAGTGGTAGCTGCCACGGTTGGGCCAGTGCAGCTGGTACAGATCGACGTGGTCGGTCTGCAGGCGCTCGAGGCTGCGCTCCAGCGAGGCGCGCACCTTCGCGCCGGTGATGTCGTCGTCCGGTTCGTGGCCGTTGCCGTTCACCTTGGTGGCCAGCACGATGTCGCCGCGACGGCCGGAGCGCTTCAACCAGTCGCCGATCAGCCGCTCGGTGTCCCCGTGCGTCTCCGGCGAACGCGGGGTGGTCGGGTACATCTCGGCGGTGTCGATGAAGTCGACCCCCCGCTCCAGCGCACGATCTATCTGAGAGGCGGCCTCGTCGCCCGTGTTCTGCGACCCCCAGGTCATGCTGCCCAGGCAGAGCGCGCTGACATCGATGCCCGTCCTGCCGAGCGGACGACGCGGCATGCTCACGAGCGACCCTCCCCGGTGCGAGCCCAGTCCATGTAGGCCTCGCGCGCCCGGCGCGTTACCGGTCCGATGCCGTACTCGCGCGTCTCGAAGGCCGAGACCGGCGTCACCTTGCCGAGGTTGCCGCTCATGAATACCTCGTCCGCGGCGCGGAAGTCGTCGAGCGTGAGCGTCGTCTCGTGAACCGCGACGCCGCCGTCACGCAGGAGCCCGATGACGCGCTGGCGCGTGATGCCGTTCAGGAAGGTACCGTTCGGCACCGGCGTGAATACCTCGCCGTCGCGCACCATGAAGACGTTGCTCGTCGCGGACTCGGCCACGTTGCCGAGCGCGTCGGTGACGAGCGCGTTGCCGAACCCCTTCGAGACGGCCTCGCGCATCATCCGTGCGTTGTTCGGATAGAGGCAGGCGGCCTTCGCGTCCACCGTGGCGACCTCGAGGGTCGGCCGCGTGAACCGCGTGGTCGTCAGACGGGTGGCGGCCTCGGCCGACGGCATGGGAATCGCCTCGAGGCACAGGCAGAAGTCGGTGCTCTCGTAGTCGGCGCTGATGAACCCGTCGCCGTAGCCGGTGGACCAGTACATCGGGCGCACGTAGACCGCGACGCCCGGAGCGAAGCGTTCCAGCCCCTCGTGCACCCGCTCGACGATCGCGTCCGCCGTGAAGGTCGGGCGCATGCCGAGCGCCTCGGCCGAGCGATTGACGCGCAAGCAGTGCGCCTCGAGATCCGGGGTCAAGCCGTCGAAGCGGCGGGCCCCGTCGAACACCGGCGTGCCGAGCCAGCTGCCGTGATCGGCCGAGCGCATGACCGCGACGCTGCCCTCCTGCCAGCGGTCGTCGTGGAAGGTCAGGATGTCGGGGGCGGCGGGCATGGCACGTCTGGCGGCGGTCCGGGGATGGCCGCCATGCTACCGCATGCCGTCAGGGCATCGCGACGAGCGCGCCGGGGTCGATGCCGTTCCGCTCGAACCAGCCCTGGTTGACCTCGAGGGCGTAGCGCGCGGGGCTGGCCGAGTCGAACAGCTGTCCCGGACCGACGTCCATTTCCACGATCTGCTGCACGACCAGGTCGTCGCCGATGAAGGCGATCGAGAGCGGCAGCAGGGTATTGCGCATGGTGAAGGTGAGCGGCCGCGCGCGCGGGTAGACGAACAGCATGCCCGCATTGTCATCCAGCGTCTCGCGGAAGCTCAGTCCCATGTAGCGCTGCTGACCGCCGCTCGCGACCTCGACCACGAGCGGCACGCCACCGACGAGCAGCTCGACGGTGGGTAGCATCGGCTGCGGCCGGCCTTCGGCCGGGTTCTCGTCCGAGTTCTCGGCCGGGTTCTCGGCCGGGTTCTCGGTCGGGCTTTCAGTCGTGCCGTCGGCCAGCGCGTATCCCCCGAACGGGATCGACACCAACGCGGCCATCAGTGCCAGGGCTGTCATCGTTCGCACTCGTCTCGCCACCGTCATCTCGTCGTTGTCAGGCCGTCGTCGGCCGCAAGGCCCGCAGGCGACCCCAGGCCATGCGCGTCTTGGGCCGCACGCCCTCCCAGATGCCGAAGGACTCGGCCGCCTGCTCCACGAGCATCCCGAATCCATCGGCGACCGTCGCGCCATGCGCTCGCGCCCAGGCGGTGAACGGCGTGTCGCCCGATGCGTAGGCCATGTCGTAGGCCAGCGAGTCCTCGCCGAGCAGGCTTGCCGGCAAGGCGAGCCGTTCTCCCGAGAGGCTCGCACCGGTCGCGTTGACGAGCACGTCGAACGGATCGAGCGCGTCGAGCGCGTCGAGACCGGATCCCTCGATCGGCCCGATGCCGACGAACGCGTCCGCGAGCGCGACGGCGCGATCGGCCGTGCGGTTCGCGACGTGAAGTGCGGTGGGGCCCGCCAGCAGCAGCGGCTCGACCACGGCCCGTGCCGCGCCGCCTGCGCCGATCAGCAGCACGCGTCGCCCGGCGATCGGCCGACGCAGGTTTCGTTCGATGTCGATGCGCAACCCGGCACCGTCCGTGGTGTGACCGACGCGGCTGCCGTCGCGATGCATGTGGATCGTGTTGACCGAGCCCGCCCGTTCGGCCGCGCGCGACAGCCGATCGCAGGCCTCGATCGCGAGCTCCTTGAACGGCATGGTGACGTTGCAACCCCGCCCCCCTTCCGACTGCCAGGCGACGACGGTGTCGAGGAAGGTCGAGGGCGTCGCCTCGGTGCGCGCGTAGCTCACCCGGCGCTGGGTGAGTTCTCCGAACAGTTCGTGGATCGGCGGCGAGAGGCTGTGAGCGACGGGCTGGCCGATCACCGTGTAGCGGTTGATCAAGAGTTTTCCGGGAAGCGCAGTCGGTCGTCGGGAACACGTCGCTGCAGGAGGTAGTACTTCAGCTCCTCCTCGCGACGACTGATCAGCCGCGCATCGTCGTTCACGTCGACGCGCCCCTCGGGGTTGGGCCGGGCGAAGAGCAGGGCGCTGTCGCAGCTGCGGAAGCGATCGATCAGCGAGTCGATGCGATTCAGGCTGGCCCCCTTGATCGCGACCGAGCCGTGACGATACAAGACGCCGACATGCAGGTTGGGCCGGACCGTCAGCAGCGCCTCGCCGTCGTCATCGACTCCCGACTGGACCGTGCAGCCCGCGAGCACCAGATCGAGTGCCCGGGTCGGCGCGCGTCGCTTGAGCAGATCCCCATCGATTCGTTCGAGCAGGGCCGATTCCTCCGGACTCATGCCGGCGACGACGATGACGGACGCTTCCATGTCGCCGTCGCTGTCGAGGCGCCGGGCGTCCGCCATGGTGAGACGTTCCTCGTCCTCATCGTGCTCGGGCGCGCCTTCCTCGTCCTCGCCAACGCCGACGACTTCACTGGAGGTCACCGTCGGCACGCCCTCGATCGTCGCGTTCGGGTCGGCCTCGGCCCGTACCGGCGAGGGAGCGTTCACCTTCGCGCGGGCGTTGACGATCTCGTTCTCGGGGTCCCAGTTCGGGTTCTGCGGCGTGTTCTTGATGTCGAGGCGGGAGGCGTATTCGTCGGTCGTACCGAGAAAGCGCTCGACCGCGACGAACAGGAGCACGCTCGTGAAAACGGTATAGAGCAGGACTTTGGCGCGTTCGCTCACGATAGGCCTTCCGGGTACGCGCAGGCAGCGCGTGTGGTTGAATGTGAATGGTAGCCCGCGCTGGTGCCGCGCCGCCAGACTCCGTGTCCGCAACCGCGGACCGGGCCCCGTTCCCACCCTCAGCCGGAAGCCGCCCAGTGACCGACCACGCATTCTATGGCGTCCGCGCCCCGTTCCCCGGCAGCCGCGCGCGCCGCCTTCGGCGCGACGACACCATTCGCGCCCTGGTCGCCGAGCACCGTCTCGACGCCAGTCAGCTCATTCAGCCCTATTTCGTCGTCGAGGGCAGCGGGGCTCGCCAGCCGATCGCGTCCATGCCGGGTGTGGAGCGACTCTCGATCGATCTGCTGGTCGAGGCCGCAGGCGTCGTGCACGCGCTCGGCGTGCCCGCCGTCGTGCTCTTCCCGGTCACCGACGACGCGGTCAAGACCGACGATTGCGCCGGTGCCTTCGACCCGGAAGGACTCGCCCAGCGCGCCATCCGCGCGATCAAGGACGCCCACCCCTCCCTGCTCGTCATCACCGATGTCGCGCTCGACCCGTACTCGCCGCACGGGCATGACGGCCTGATGGACGTCGAGGGCCATGTCGTCAACGACGAGACCGTGGACGTGCTCGTTCGCCAGGCGCTCTCGCACGCCGACGCCGGTGCGGACATCGTCGCTCCGTCGGACATGATGGACGGCCGCATCGGCGCGATCCGCGAGGCGCTGGAGGCGGCCGATCATCGGCACACGCGCATCCTCAGCTACGCCGCCAAGTACGCCTCCAGCTTCTACGGGCCGTTCAAGGAAGCGGTAGGCGCCGCGGCGGCCTTCGGCAAGAGCGACAAGAAGAGCTACCAGATGGACCCCGCGAACGGTGACGAGGCGTTGCACGAGATTGCGGCCGACCTGCAGGAAGGCGCCGACATGATCATGGTCAAGCCGGGTCTGCCCTACCTGGACATCGTGAGGCGCACGAAGGAGACTTTCCGCGTGCCGACGTTCGCGTATCACGTCAGCGGCGAGTACGCGATGCTGAAGGCGGCCGCCGCCAATGGCTGGATCGATGAGCGAGCGGTGACCCTCGAGACCCTGATCGCCTTCCGCCGCGCCGGCTGCGACGGTGTACTCACCTACTGTGCCGGCGATGTCGCGCGCTGGCTGCGCGAAGGTTGAAAGCGGGCGAGCGGCCGCGGACGCGAACGACGCCGCCACAGTTCCAACGGAGCAAGCCGCTATGCTTCGACTCAGGGCGACTATATTCCGCGTCATGCTGCCGATATCCCGACCTCCCGAAACGACATCGCCACGGAAGGACCGACCGCGCCTTCGCGCCCGGCAGGCGCGCCGTCCCATCGCCGTGACGTCGCTGAGCGCCGTTGCAGCCGGCATCCTGCTCCTTTGCGCACCGACGCTCCGCGCGCAGGATCTCGGGGGGCAGTGGTACGTCGGCGCCGGTGCCGGCGGGGTATTGCTGCGGCCCGACACCGAGGCGTCAGGCTTCGATACCGACCAGAGGCCCACGACCAGCGGAACCGTGTATCTGGGACGAGATCTCGACACGCGCAGCAGCGTGCAGCTGCAGCTGCACGCACTCGGCGAAACGACCCTCGAAAGTGACGATACCGCGACCGGCGAGGACGACACCGTCACCTACACCGGGGTCGATGCGTCCGTGCTCTATCGCTTCTTCGACTCACGCGACCGCGCGCCGCGCGGCACGGTGTTCGGCGCGTCGCTCTACGGCCGCTTCGGGCTCGGCTATCTGCGGCGGGATACCGACGTGGCGCTTGAAAACGACGCCGACATCAACCTGGGCGCTGGCGCCGGGGTCGAGGTCTATCTGAGCCCGAGCATCGCGCTGCGGGCCGAAGGCATCTTCCACGACCGCGATGCCGGCTCGGCGAGCCTCTCGCTCGTCGCGCGCTTCGGCGGTCCCGACGAGCGGACGCAGCGTCCGCCTGCTCCCCCCGCACGCCCGCCGGCGGTCGATCCGACTGCGCCGATCGCGCCGGATGTGTCCGCCGCACCCACCACGCCGACGGCGCCCGCTGATTCAGCTGCGCCCACCGCGCCGACCGCACCCGCTGCTCCTACCACGCCGGCCGCGGCCGACGCCGCGACAGCCCCGACCGTGCCGATGGTGGCCGCGCCGACCCTGCCGGTGCCGACGACGCCGGATCAACGCCCCGCAGCGGGCACCGCACCGCCGTCCAGCGACCGAAGCGTGCCCTTGCCGAACACGTCGCTGGAGGGCCCGGCGCCCGATCCGGATTCCCT
>Ga0114957_1003525_pt1 | contig 14064 bp, 16 predicted proteins | sample BantaG_FD_87175 | JGI IMG/M metagenome (GOLD analysis project Ga0114957, IMG submission 87175) | Marine algal microbial communities from Bantry Bay, Ireland - BantryBay_4 metaG | ecosystem: Host-associated > Algae > Red algae > Unclassified | place: Bantry Bay, Ireland | collected 2014-11-21 | reverse complement strand
GACGTTGACGCCTGATGCGCGCTATCAGGTTCTGCCAAGGCAAATAAATCTTGCATTTCATCCCGTCTGAGATCCCCATAAATGCTGCCTTCCATACTTCTTTTGCTGCCGAGTAGTATTGAAACACCTCATTGCAGCCGATCGCGAAGTCTCACAAGGCGCTGATAACTTCTGTGAGAAACTGTAAACAAAAATGGCGATGGATATAACCGAATAATGACTGTACGAGATAACGTAAGAGCTTATGTCAACAGACCTATTGTACCCAGATACGGATATATTCTACTTAATACGCCGGTTTCGGAGGCAGATATCCGTATCCGGATCTGAGTCGAGGGAGTTATCCGTAATCAGATGCAGAGCGTCGGCGTGTATCCGTATCCTTTTTCCCCTTGAAATGCATTTCCTGACGGCCCGTGCTATGGCCCCAGTCAACGTCCGGACTGGCGCGAGAACCAGCAGAGGGGAGATGCGCTAGTGTGGGCGACACAGGTGGAGGTGCGTTCGACGGAGGCGCCTTCTCCTCGCTGTCCACCTCATCATCGCCGTGATCAGGTGGTATTCACACAGTCGTGGGTGCTCGGCGCTACGGCAAGGGGGGCTCTTCTTCGCGTTCCGACAGACCGGCACTTGCTGGAGTCGGGGGTGCCACTGTCCTCCGAGCGCGAGGGCCCTTGTGCACTGGGACGCGCGCAGCTCTGAGAAGGTCCGCAGGCGCGACCTCGAGCGCATCTGCGTCCGCGACGACGAGGTCGATGTCGGCGCCAGGGTCGGTATGGCCACGTCTGGGGCAGCGACGTCCTCTATCCCGTCAAGTCGCGCCGTCGCCCTCCCCGGTGCTCACATCCCCGTGAGCGGCCGCCACCGGCGCCGCGCCGACGCCACGCGACTCGAGCCGCGTACGCCGAGCGCCGTGCTTCTCCATAAATCAGCGCCTCCGACAAGCTCGCATTCGGGCTCGCTCCTGAGCCTCCAACGCAGACTCAGCCGGCTTGTCGCCGCTTCGTGGCACGCGACATGCGCCTTCCCCACCGTGTGCCGCGTCCGTTTCAGTCCCTCCGACTACAAACGGCTTTTGCGTGTCAAGCGGACGATGAGAGCGCCCCGGCCCATCCGCGGAAGCAGGCACAGGCGTTGCGGCCGGCCTCGTAGCTTGCGAATGCTGAACACTGCAATGCGGAGTGTGACCGCATGAGTCGAGGCCACCCGACAAGTCGCAGCTGCCTGTGAGGCAAGTGACCCCCGAGTACCGCTAGGGCCGGCTAGCTCCTCTTTCGAGGCAGCGGTGACCGCCCGCGATGCATATTTCATTCTCCGCGTTGGTCGTCCCGCTGCTGTTGCAGCTGCCGCCGATGACCGAGGTGATGCTCGCGCTGCAGCCTCTGCTGCTATGAGGCAAGCTTGTACGACCGACGCGCCCGGCGCGGCCATCGTTGAGGCGTCGTTCTCGTCGTAGTTCACTTCAGCCACCGCACCACTTCCAGGACGGGCGATACGCCCCACAAGCGGCACTTGGGTAGCCGCCACAAACCGCGTCCAGGGGCGACGGCGGAAAGTGGCCTCTGCGGCACTGTTGACCCGGACCAGCGTACTCAACAATGTGGGCGCACTACAGGCGCCACGCTATCGACGGTGGCCGCCGCGTCGCCTGTCACGCTCCTAGACACGCCGGCGGCAGCCGCCGCGCGATGTCTGGAAGCTCCCGCGGCGGCCGCCGTGGTCCCTTGAGGGTCTGCCGCGACACGCCGGCGGCAGCCGCCGCGCGACGTCTTGAAGCTCCCGCCGCTGCTGCCGTGGTGCCGCGCGCGTCTACCGCCGCGTCGTCGCCGGCGTCGACGACGTCGTGCGCGCCACTCACGACGGCCTCCGCCACCATGCTGCCGAAGGTCGCGGTGTAGTCGTTGTGAAGGTGCCCTTTGCTCCGAGCAGCGCCGCCATCTCTTCCGTCTGCAGTTCCCGAGGCTGCACTCGGCGGCAGAGGCGGCGCGCTGCTGTTGCCCGGCGCGGCAGTGCCGCTGCTGTCGACGCCGGGAGCGTCGTAGTCGGCCACGCTCTTGAGTGGCGGCGTGATCTGTCCGACGACCACCGCGGCCTGCGTGCCGCCTCCACCGCCCGCACCAGCGGCCGACGCTCTGCGGACGCCACACCCCGGGTCGGTTGCGTGTCCCGGAGGGGGGTTTGTGGAGGAACCAGTCGCTGCCGCAGTGACCGCAAGGTCGTGCAGCTCAGCAACAGCGTTCTCGCTGAGCGGAAAGGGCGACGACGCAGTGGGGGCTGCTACGCGATTGTAGTCCGCAGCGTCGGCCTGGTCCCCGTTGTGATGTGACGTCGGGCCGGCCGTTGAACCCCCGCCGCCGGCACCAGTCCGTTGGGGTCCCTTGACCATGCCAGCACCAGGCCGATGGCGTACCCCTTCGCGTGCTCCAGCCAGCCCCGCAGAGGGCGGCGGCGAGCGAGAGCCCACCGACGCGACGACTTGGCATGTTGTCCAAGCACTGCACTCTATGCCGCCAGAGAAACGTAAGGGGGACACGGAGTGGCTTCATCGGCGTCGCCCAGCGTGTCGCCATACATCACTTCTATTCAGGCGCCTTTGGAGGGTACGTTGAAGCACCGCCTGACGCAAACGATAGGAGCTCCTGGTGACCGCTCTAGTCCGCGGGCTGGCAGTGCGAGAAGCCAATGTGACGGGAAAACTGGGCCAAAGACAGGTGCATCACAGCCGTGCGGGAGAGAGAGGTGGAAGGCGGGCCATGGACGACGTCAGCATGGGTCGATCCCAGGAGAGGGGCCGACGGAATGCTCGGTGGAGCACTGCTGAGGGCACCGACACAGTGGCCTTCGTTGGCGCGTTGACGCATCGTGAGGCTGCTACAGGTTGTGCCCGACCGAGCACCAGAAAAATGGCCTCAGGGGTGTACCTGCGGGCGGCTTGCTCGCGACCCCTCAGCCGTAACTCCCTTGGGCCAACAGCAAGCAAAAACGCTCATCGAAGCAAAGAGATCGTGGAATCGATTGTTGGCTGGTCGGTAGCTGTGCAAAGCAAGGCAGCCAATGGTATCTATTTGTGGGAGGCGGATCAGCAGAGCCTCAGACTGACTGTCGCTGTGAGAACGGTCGTGCATCCCGGAATTCGCTCTCCCCCCCTCCGTGAAGCGCCGTGTGAGGCACGCAAGTCGGTGCATCCTGCTTCTCTCGTCGACCAACCATTGGTCTCGTCGGACTTCGGTGGGCGTCACACCATCCGGTGCATCCGGGTGGCGCTGGAGTCACGTTCGGGTAGACGGGAGAACGACTGCGTCGCCGGGACCGCGAGTCTGCCTGGGGTGGCTCTTGCTGAGCGCAGGGGAAGGACGCTCCTCGGTAGCTCTGAGGCGAGAGGATGCTGATCCGTACCACTGGCGGCGACGGAGCATGGATGGAGGGGGCGCTGAGGCACGCACTCGCACCGCAGAGGCGCCGGCCGGGCGCAGCGTGTCGTTTGGAGGAAGTGTCGGAATGCCCGCGACATGTGGGGGGGGGTAGAGGACGAGAGAGTAAATATGCCCTTTCCCCAACCACCTCCATGTCTGCGTACATCCTTCTCTCCCCCCCCCCACAGCTTCGCGTCGCCGTCAGTCAAGCTGCACCTTGTGGTAGTGTTCTGCGTCACCTCTGCCCGTATGCCGCGCAAGCAGGGGGTCCCATGCGGCGTACCAAGACCCCTGCCACGCGCAGTGAAACGCCTGAGCCCACCTCTACCCGCGCCGGCAAGGGTGTCGCCGGTTGGAAGAGTCTCGGTGGCTAGACGCGCGACGGGCCCCGTATGAACGGGTTGGCGCCCGGCATCCGCGCCTCCCTCGCGCTGTCAGATGCGCGCAATGGTGTGCGACTTGGAAATGCTGCTGCTCGCGCACGGTCGGCGGCGGCCCGGGCTACCGGCTCTGCTGGCGGCGCTGCCGCCTGTTGTCCCAGTTCTACGGCGTTCTTCCAGGCGGATGTGGCCCGCGCGGCGAAGCAGCAGCAGGCGGTGCAGCGATCTCATGACGCCACACACGGGCGGCCGTCTCACCCGGCGGCCGGCGTGAAAAGGGCGCTCCGCTACCTCCCCGGCACTGTGATAGTCCGGGAGATCCGCACGTTCCTGCGGTCTACCAATCTGCTCATACCCAAGAAGCATTTTCAGCGCCTCGGGAAGGAGGTGGCCCACAACTTCTCGACGGACCTGATGTTTCAGTTTCCCGCTCTCGTTGTGCTACATGAAGCCGCTGAGGCCTGCATCGTCGGCGTCATGAAGGACAGCGTCTTGTGCGCCGTTCACGGCAGGCGCTAGACGCTGAAGGGTAAAGACATGGCGCTCGCGCGGCGCATCCCCGGTCCCACGCGCGTATGATGCGAGGTTCTATGTTAAGGAGCACAGCAGCTGCAAAGGATTCGTATGTGTAACAGACGTGGCGCTAGTTTGCGTGTACTGACATCCTTGTTCATGTTTCTCGTTGCGCCGCATGGGAGGTGGACGTGACGGGACACATCATAAATAACACTGCGACACGCGTCCGCCAACCGTGTTTGGAACTCATATGCTTGTGGAAACATGCTTTCGGAGATTGTGTTGATACAAATGCATGAGAAGTAAGACAGGAACAAGCACACGTCAAGAGAGGACGCCCTCGAAATTGCACACTGCCGGTTCACGGTGGCAGAACGCGACAGCGTCCGCAGCCGTTCTGGTGGCCTTGGCGGCTCGCTCGCGGCGGCAACAACGGCGGCCGCCGTGACGTCGCCGCGGCGGCAGTGTCGCCAGCGTGGGCAGCGGTGGGCCACAGTAACGTCCGCAATGATGACTTCACGGCGGCTCGCAGGCGAAGGCCGTGGAGCCAGCGGCGGTAGCGGCGGGCAACGCCTGCCGCCGCCGTGTTCGCGGCCGCGGCGGCTCGCAGGCGGTGACAACCACGGTAGCCGCCGTGACGCTACCTTTGACGGCACGCCGGTGCTGGCAACGGCCATCGTCAGGATGTCGCCACGACAGGCGTGTCGACAATGTCGGCAGCGGTGGGCCACAGAAGTGTCCGCCATGATAATGTCACGGCGACTCGCCGGCGGAGGCCATCGCGCCAGCGCCGGTAGCGGCGGGCAACGACTGCAGCCGCCGTGCTGGACGCCGCTGTGTCTTGCTGTCCGTCGCCGTGGCGGCCGTGACGACGGCGGCGACTGCGTCCGCCGTGCTGTTCGCTGCGCCCTCTGCAGCGGCAGGCAGCAACAGCAGCCGTCCAGATGGTGGCCGTAACGACTGACCGGTGGTGGCAACCTCTGCAGCGGCCGTAACGGTACCTTTCGCGGCACGCCGGTGCTGGCCGAGGCCACAGTCAAGACGTCGCCGCGGCGGCCGTGTCGCCAGTGTCGGCAGCACTGGGCCACAGTGGCTTCCGCCCTGATAGTATCACAGCGGCTCGCCGGCGGGGGCCGGGGTGCCAGCGCCGGCAGCGAATGGAAACGACTGCGGCCGCCGAGTTGGTCGCCGCGGCGGCTCGCCAGCGGTCGCCAGGGCCACTGTGAAGACGGCCACGGTGGCTTCTCAGCCGTGACCGTGGCCCCAGTGGCGCTAGCGGCAGGCGCCGCCGTGTCACCACGGCGGCACGCCGACGGTGGCCGGAGCAAAAAGCAGTTGCCGCAGTGGGCAGCGAAGACGGCAGTGGCAGAAGCAGCAGTCAGAGTGGCCGTTGCCCCGCTGTAGTTGTTTCTGCCCGCAAAGCCGACGGGGCACGGCCCTGTCAGAAAACCTAGCACAGTATGCGGAGCGACACAAAGGAGAAAGAACACAAACGCCTGGATCACAGGGCGCGAAGCGCACCAGAACGTCGGAACTAACGCAAACGCAACGCTGATTGATTTATTGAAGCAGGTTGATCCCAGCACTCACGCTCATATACCCTCGGGAGAATCAAAACGCGCACACAAACCCTGCCCACGCGGCGGTCATGGGGGTACCGGTGCCCAGAGGGCCACGGTCCTGGAACAGAAGACTCCGGTGGCCCCTGCCACGGATCAAGTGACACTCTTCCACTGGAAGAGATATCTGGCCCATAGAATTTTCGGTCAGTCTGGACTTGCAAGTCCCTCTATATCTCAAGGGACTTATCCCCAGGAATTTCCAATTCTCCGATGGAAGTCCTTGGGAAACATCGTCAATGACCAAGATCTGATCTCGGTTCTGGGTCCTGCCCCGAGTGGGGAAGCTGTCGAAAGCATCCCGGCCCCTTCAGGAAGCCCAGATAAAAGAGAGGCCGGCGCCCCTTCCGTCTGTGCCAGGCCCCACCGGGAGGCCCGATCAGGAGATGCTCCTTCGTTGACCCCCCAGGAGGAAGTGTAACGGGTGAGGCTGGGGGCCACTCCGGCCACCCACCCGAGGGGGCGCCACGCGTCACCCGCCTCTGGGGAATGCTACGTGGAAGCTCGCGACCCGCCCCCTCCGGCCCCGGCCGGAGGGTCGTGTCATCCGAGTCCAGGGGGATTCCCCCACACCCGCGGCGGGTGTGATCGTGGGGGAACTGGCGCCTGTCGCGGCGCCTCCAGATACGGGGGCTGCTGCCTCACTCCTTCGACTGCCTCGCAGGCGCACGTGCCACTCTCACGGTGGCTGTGGGGCCACAGGTGTCGCTGCAGAGGCGTCTGTGCGGCTGCAGGCGGAACACGCCGTGATAGCCACGCAGGCGGGGGCTGCTGCCAGACACTCCGGAGGCTCGTGAGCCGAACGGACACATCCGCAACGAAAGAGCATTTCGAGAACACCAAGGCTTTTAGGGGCCCGTCGCGCCCACACGAATCGCGCCGATCCCCCAGATTTTGATGTTTCTGTTGAGAGTGCGTGATTTGAGGCATTTATATTTACGAACTGCGCAACGACACGGGTCCTGCACACTGTCGAGATACGGCAAGGAGACACGCGCCGTTCCAGGAGGACTTGTGAGCGAGCGGGCCGAGAGGGGGAGCGATTGCAGCGTGGCGTCCTGTGCACCACCGGGTCGCATGCTCCCGATTTCCGTGGGTGGTCATACCGGACACGGTGCTGTCATCTCTTGGCGTGGCGCACGCATCTGTGGGAGAAGTGCGCAAGGTTTTTGTCCCGTCTGCGTTACTGACGCCGTGCTCCTTCACCACGGCGTGGTCTCTCGGTCACGACGTGCCATTCACTCGTGTGGCAGGTGATGGCGCCGCATATCCTGTCCCCGTACACAACGTACAGCAGGATGTTTGCAGTGCGCAATGGTCTGAACAGCCACTTCCAAATGCATCACCCTGATCATGTTAACACAGCCGACGCAGTGGCCCTCGGCTCTAAACAGGCGTCTGACGACCCTGAAGACGACGGTGAGAGCGTCGTCGACGCCGGCGGCGGTGCCGGCGCCTGTGGTGCCGCAGGAGATGTCCCTCTCGGTGGCGTAGACGACGGAGAAGATGCAGATGCCAGTCCACATTGCAGCGGATGGTCATCCGGCAGCAGCGCTTCAACGACTACCACCGACGATCAGTGCCCAAACCATGCGAGGACATACAGTAGCGACTCGGCTACGAGAAGGAGCAAGGAGGTCTCCGACGGTAGCACGCTCGTCACGGACTCGGACGAGGAGAGCAAGTCTGAAGAGGAAGCGGCGGCTGAAGATAGCCCCGACGAGAACAACAAACCCAACGTCAACACCTTTTTTGTCGAATCGCAGCTCCGCATCATACGCATGCACGGGCCAAGCGTGGCCGCGATCTCGCAGTGCCGTAAGGCACGGCGCAACAATCTCGTCACCGTACACTACCCGCCGGGCAACCCTATGTCGGGCACCCGGCCCAGGCGTTTTTCGAGTCCACGACGGCTTCGGCCGAATGTTCGATCGCGTCGTCCTCGGTGACTCTGTCTGCAATGGCATGAACGCCGACAGGCGGTTGGCGACGTTCGCGAGGGCGATATGGCTCGGCACTTTGTGCAGTGAAGTGCCCCGGCATGTTACAGTCGAAACAGATGTCAGCCCGATCGGCTTTCGGGACGGCGGTCCGAAAGGGCGGCGAAGTGCGAACCGGATTGAACGGTCGTTCCGTCGTCGTCCGCTGGTCCTTTCTCGCGTCAGCGATTTTGATCGCCGTTCTGCGGGTCATCTTGAGCTGCAAGCGTAGCTTGTTGGTGCCGTCCCAATAGAACTGGGTGGTAGCAACCGTCTCTGATAGAGGTGGATCCGGGAATTAGTCAATCATGACCCGAACGTGCGCTTGCACAAGGTCCGAAAGGCCCGTGATGAAAACGTCCTTAACGTCTTGGATGTTGAATAGCCCGTTCAGAATATTGAATTGCGCTTTCACGCGGTGACCAAAGGCCGTGGGCGCCTCGTTGTCTTGTTGCTTCATCTTAATGATGTCTTGGTAGGCATTCGCCATAGTTGCGTGTGTCGCGTACTTCGAAAGGATCCAGCTGACGGCATCTCCGTATGTACGGATGGCATAACACTTACGTCCGAAAGTAATGTTAAGCGCGCCAGAGAAGGCCAGCCTGGCATTTCCAGCTGGTCGAAAGACCATGAGCGGAAGGGCATGACCGTGGGTTAGCCCAGCCGCGTCGCAAGCGCGGCGGAATGTCGTCAAGAAGGTTAAGATGCCCGAAGGCAGGGCTCCCGTGAACAGCTGTTGCCCGTAGAACGCTCCGTCCAAACATTTATTGAGACGGTGCGACCGTTGTGCCTCTTCAGGCGTGTACGCCAGTTGACGTCGGATGAGGAATGACGTCCTGTAGTCCAGGAACGTCTTGAAGCGGCTATTAGCCGGGCAGATCACCTTGATCCTGTCGGCTTTTTCAAGACGCTCCTTCCCCTTGTTGGGGGTCGCTGAGCGCTTGCACGCTATTGCGTCCGACTCGCTTGAGCTGTCGCTCGGCGAGGACCCACTTGGGGGCGACAGCGGGCCTGGCGGCCCGTGGCCATCGTCTGAAGAGTTCGCGTTCGTCGCGTTGGGGTTGTCAACATCCGACGACGTCAGGTTCGACCCAAAGGCAGAATCATTGGAAGACGAGAAAGGCACGGCGGTAGCCGGATCGTCCTTGCGGACGGACTTGCATCTCGTCACCTTGCTTGTCTTCTTGACGCTCTTGGTCTTTCCTCCCGACTGACCGCGAAACTTAGCCACCCGGCGTTCCTTCTCGTGGGAGTCGACCTTGCGCAGGGCCTCGACGTCGTCGACCAACTTGTCATCGGCTTGCGCCAGAGACTCCTTCTCTGTTCTTGGTCCGTAAGGCGTCGTTGAAATGCTTCAACGGCCGCCTTCAGGTTCTCCACCACCTGAAACTGCCCGGAGGCGGCTTGATCCGCAGGGACGGGAGGAGTAGGAGCACCGTCCGTTGGGGCATCGGAGGCGGCAGGATTGCCTTGTCCCCTGCCCGGCGGCCGGAAGCCAGCTGGCAGCTTGCCGTCTCTGACGCGCCGATTGCCGCCGACTCCACCAGTAGACATACTGGGACTTGAACAAAGTGTTCCGACTTGGCAAACGCCCTCCGCACCAAAGTCGAAGATCACATCCATGATGCCCCCGACACCACGCCCACAAGTCTATGGCTAACGCCCCGCGCGCCGAGTAACCGCATCGACAGCGTCATAATGCCACAAGGCAGCGAGAAAGTTCTTGGGAACACTGCGCCGCAAGGCACAATGAAGGCGAGGGTATCCCCTGCTGCTCCTCCAAACGTGGTATTAATATCGTTGGTTTGAGTACCAGTGTATTCGAACCGACCGTAGCCAAGCAATAAAGCGAGTTCTATCGCCGTTGCGGCAAGGACGAAAACCCTTTTGTTAAAGGGCATCGGATCGGGAGCCGGGTGGTGCCCACGACGGTGACCCTGGACCCATGGGGATTTAGTACAAATGAGTGCACTCGTCGATCGACCGTCCGATCACAAGAGATCGTAATGCGTGCCGGCAGACAGGTAGGACAGGCAAGCAGACGAAAAATAAAAAATGAACAATGCGGAAGTGACCCCCCAAATGGCATGCCACAGGCCAATTCGCACAGAACGTTGGCTTTCGCCAGTCCAGGGGGCTACCGGAGGCGATTTGCCAATTGCCGGGGAAGATGTGCTGCACAACTATTCCAAACCTATTCCAAATTGGCCTCTGCGAGGACGTGAAGGCCGACTTGGGATTCCTCTGCAACATTTGAAGTGCGGGATTCTTGGGAGGATGTCGGTATAAGCCCGTAGAGGCCGACTTGGAACTCCAGGCAAGTATTGCTGATCCCCGAATTTTGTCCTGGTGGACAGAGACTGACTTGCGGACCGATTCTCTCCACCAATCAGATGCACCCCTCGGACTGACTTGGTGCTCCTGATTGCTTACATGTGCCCATACAGCCTGGAATTCAACATTAGCTTCTCTTTTTTCTGCAGTTCTGGCAAGGAGACTGTAGAAAATGTCAAGATTTCGCGTGGGCAGCTTGCTTCGTGCCCAGAAAATCGGATCATGCGGCAACAACAGTGCGTTCTGCTGGATGCAAGGTCCTGGCACCGAATGCGGTCCTTCTGTTGGCTTCAATCCTTTCTTACTGTCGTTTCAGACCAATAGAGTGCTGTTCTTCACAGTCAGTGCCTGTCTCTGTCCCCCAGAACAGAATTCGATTCTCAGCAATACGCTCACTACCCTGGCCTTCAGGGCGGTGGCGCGCTCGACGTCGCATAGATGCCGGGTACGCCGGTCGGCTCCATGGCCACGAGCACGCACGGGGGCACCTACAGCCTTTTTGTCGTGGCGGGAGGGGCGTGGAAGAGTGCCGCCGCCGCCGCCGCAGCGGCGGCAGCCAGCCGGCATGGTGCAACGCCTACGGGCTGGGCCGTCACCCCGCCCCGAGCGCACCTGGGCGCGGCCGACACGGCGCACGGGCGGGCGGATGTGATCGACCACCGCGCGACGATGCGCCTGTAACCGCACCAGTAGATGGTGTTAGCAACCGCCGACACGCCGCCACAACAGAAGCCGGCGCGGAGGAACGATCACCAGCCGGTCATCGTGGGCGCTTCGAACTGCGGAATTCTGTCGCCGAGCGCAACTCGGGGCGGTGGGGAGGGCCAAGGGGGCAGACGCCATCCGGGCCCTCTAACCCCTGTGGCACGACAGTCCTTCGCAGCCACGTATCTCCATTCGCATTTCCCTGTCATTTAGAACAGGGTGTTTTCAAAGTGTAGTGATGCACACATATACAGTCTTTCTCCGTTGCTGTGACATCCTTTCTTGGGCACGGTGCCTAGTAACAGGACAGCTCTGCGTTGCCGTGAGGGCCTATTGAGCCGTCTTCTGCACGAAGAGCCGAGGCTACTTTCGTTCCGCAAAGGGTGCCCAGTATTGGAGAAAAACTGTTCTCAGATCAGGGGACTTACTCTCCGTTTCAAAGGCGGCAGTCTGCATTCGTGTCCTCAGGGATATAAGGGCGCGTCAATGTTGCAAGGGTCGCGATGACGCTAAAAGCCAATGGAGTTACGTGGCTGAGAAGGACTGTCATGCCACAGGGGTCACAGGGCCCGAATGGCGCCTGCCCCACTGCTCCCCTCCACCGCCCCGAGTTGCGCCCGGCGACCGTGCGTAGCAACTTCCGGGCTTTGACGATCCCAAGATTACCCGCGGGTGATCGTGCTTGCGCGCCGGCTCCTGCTGCGGCGGCACCTCGGCGGTTTCTGACGCCATCTAGCGGACGGTGAGACGCGCCCCATCGCGCGGCGGTCGTACCCACCAGCCCGCCCGTGCGCCAGCGGCCTTGCCCGCCGTGCGCAGGTGCGCTGCGCGGCGGATTGACGACCCCTCACGTGGGCGTCGCGCGACGCTGGAGGGCCGCTGCCGCTGCGGTGGCGGCCGCCGCACCTCTTCCCCCGCCGCACGCCCCCCCCGCCTCGGCAACGTGGCTGTATGTGCCCCCGTGCGCGCTCGCGGCTATAAAGCCGGCTGGCGTGTCTTGTGTCGATGCGTTGTGGAGCACGCCACCGACCTGAAGGCCAGGATTTTGCACGCACGTGCCTAGAATTAGCGACGTCGCAACCCTTCCAACGCTGAGGGTCATTCTACATGACGCCGAACGCCCCGAACGTCCGAACGCTGAACGGCCATATCGACATCCCATTGGCCAAATATCCGAGTCGAGGCCACGTCGCAAGAGAGGCGTTCGGGACAGTTCGCGTCCATGAATCGGGCCCAAACGTGTTTCAAGTCTTGTGGCCCCTCAATTGATGGTTTTTGGTGTTTAATGCCATGTCTTTACGCCTAGAAGCGTTCCACACTGACGTTCGAGTCTGTGGTCGAAACAGCTCGATGGCGGCGGTCGCCAGAGGCGCACAGGTCCTCCCATCACGCATCGGTATTGGTATGTGTAACGCCGTGCCGCACGACGTTCAGTTTCTACACCCCACGTATAGCACCGCGTAGCCGAGAGCTGCGCGCGGTGACGTGCACATGCCCAGTTAAGACACCCCTGAAGCGGACATTAGGATTGCCGGCCATTCATTGGCCAGATTGGTAGGTGTCAGACACTTTTCACTTGTCCAGCGGTTGGAACCAGCTTTCTGAAGACGTTCCTCAACCGTAGCCGGCACCAGGCGCACCAGGGCGTCTCGGGGCCTTCACAGCACACGTCTTTTTCGAATATGCGACAAATCGAAAGTCTACTTGCTGAACTATGCGAATCGCGTCGATCTGGAGCAAGCCGGTTCGCCATCACGCTCGTTGCAGACCGGGCCATATTGAGCACTATGATGACTCTGGATGGTCATCTTTTTTTTGGATGAGCCTATGATTGAAGGACGGGGGGGTTAGTAGCTTGAGTTCTTTTATACGGATGGGGAACTAGGTGACATGAATGCGACAAGGTGGGACAATCTTTTCATCAGAGATAGCGTGAGAAGAGCACGACAAGTTTCCCCTCTCTTCGCTGTACGAGATGGACGGCAGCTATGCAGCGGTGAGAAGCTCACCCAGTGTCCACTCGGGGCCGGCCCTGCCGGACGCGCCCCAGCTGGCGATGACCCTGCCGGAGTTCGCGCGCCTGTTCAAGACGATGGCTAACCCCGTGGTGTTAAAGGTGCTGGAAGCAGAAAAGGACCACCGCACACGGCAGGAGTTGGACGGCGGTGACGGTCCTAAGCCGTGGGAGGATCACGTGGCCATGCTGTTCAACGATGCTGGTTATCTGCCCGAGCGGCCCGAGTTCATCTGCCCTTCGCTGCAGCACATCAACCCCACCATCAACGAGCGCTAGCGGCCGAGTGCCCTCCTCAAGGCGAAGTGGAAGGACGTACGCCGGGTATTTGACCAGTCGTACCGCAACTACACCGTAAGCGTCCAATCGGTGCCGGCTTCAAAGAACAATGTGAGCAACTTTTACTCGTTCATCCCCAACAAGACGTCGTCGCTGATGCGCAATGCAGTGGCGCACGCCTGTTGCGTGTTCCATCATAGCCCCGACCTCATCGAGTTCACTCAACGAGCCGTGCCCGCGGGCTACGCCTTTGACAAGGGGGCAGGATTGCTTCCGAACGACGTGGCGCCGGCCTCGCAGCGACGTCGCAAGAACAAGCGGACGATGAGCGACATGCCCGACTAGATGATGAAGTCGATCATGCAACAGGACAAGGCGCCGAGCAACAAGCGCTATGACGCTCAGAACCAATCGGACAACCTCGAGACGCTGGCACGCGTGGCCAAAGAGCTCGGCGCCGGCCCAGAGGGAGACAACACAGCTCGCCTCATCCGCCGCATGCTCAACAAACAGGTCAAGGACTTGGCCGCGCACAGGTCTGTCTCATTGGGAAAGAAACGCCTTGGATGCCCATCGCCACTGACGTGCAACTTATGCACAACAAACTCTGATCAGAAGTCGCATTATAAAGAAACGAAACAGAGACAAAACCCAGTAGAGAACCACCAGTGAACAACCAACGGTATAGGAAACCGCACGACTGGTCGACCGAAGTTAGAATACCAGTCAAGCCGGACACAACGAGTAGCAGCGTGCATGAAGCGGTTAGGTTTCTAAACGTGGGGCAACGCGCGTGCCCCCCACCACGCCAGCCGTGGCAGCCTG
>Ga0114957_1003522_pt1 | contig 14069 bp, 3 predicted proteins | sample BantaG_FD_87175 | JGI IMG/M metagenome (GOLD analysis project Ga0114957, IMG submission 87175) | Marine algal microbial communities from Bantry Bay, Ireland - BantryBay_4 metaG | ecosystem: Host-associated > Algae > Red algae > Unclassified | place: Bantry Bay, Ireland | collected 2014-11-21 | reverse complement strand
TCATATTCACGCACTCGTGATTTCTTAAAAGATTCTGAATACCGCTTTAATTTTCTGACTTCTCTTTTCATTGGAGAATAGTTTTATAAAACGGTCAACCTATATCAGGCACTGACATTCACTAAACACCCAACACTCAACATTCAACACTTGCCGTAGGCAATAAAAGGGACACTGTCTTCACAGTATCCCTTTTTTCCAAAATTTACAAAAAATGTTATTTCTTCAGGTGTAGTAATTTTATGGTCTCAGAATCATTTCCGCTGATCAGAGTGAAGAATAAGATTCCTTCTTTATCAAAATTGTTACCTGCTAATGTCAATTGATTTTGGCCAGATGAGACAGTTATGTCTGAAGACCACAATAGCCTACCGCTACTATCATTAATTCTTGCGAAAACAGTGCCAGATTTTTGTGCATTAAAATAAACTGTTGTGTTTTCTACGAACGGATTCGGAGCATTGTGTAGATCAGTATACTGCCTTTGAGTTTCTATAAATGTAAGCTTGAGTTGATTGGTCTCCAATTGATTTCTTTCATACAATTCTGATGAAAAATCAGTGGTTGCGATCTCCATCATGTCTGACAGATAACCACTTCGTTGAGCAGTGACTTGAAGGAAAATCATTTCTTCATCGTCTGATAAGTCCACTGGATAATCTCGGTACCACACGAATCTTGCAGCATCATCATTAAGATTCATATCCTCATCAATAACCTTTAATTTTCCAGAATTAATGTCTTGAATAGTCAAGCCATTATTGACAAATTCAACTTGTAGACCAATGGCACTTATATCTTTGTTCGGGTAAATCGGTATACTCAATTCCTCACCTTTTTCTACATATCGATTATCTATGTTTAAAGAAAACTGATTGATAGTTCGAGCCTCCGTATTTGACAAAGTATTTGCTACTACCGACTGATCAACATCACCTAGCTTAATACCTATGAAATCTTGCTCTGGCATATGCGTCTCCAAATTTTGTATAGTTATGTTATCTGTAAATGGCCAAGGGTTTGAGGTATCAAAAAACTGAAAGTCTTCTTCTACAAAAATCCAGCTCTCTTGATTTCTAAATTCTTCTGTAGTCCCTAAGACAACACGTTTTAATTCTGATAAATCAACAGCGCTGACTCTTGCATCATTACTCACATCTGCGGCTATGATTTGATATGGATTCTCAAATGTTTCTTCTCCGACAATGTGTCTAGAAATCATAACAAGATCTAATGTGGTAATACCATTTGTAATGTCATCTGTTCGTTGTGCTGACACAGCATAATTATAACCGTTTGGATTATTTTCAAAGGCGTAATTCCCTTCTTCAAATGTTGTCCATTGCTTTGGATATTCTGAGAGTTGACCATCTATGGTCACCAAGACTTGATCAATTGGCACATTATAATAGGTAAAAATATCACCTGATATAATTGAACCTCCTGCAATTGCCATTGTGTCAATGGTCATGGAATCCACCATCATTGTATCAACTACCATTGTATCTATAGCTACAGAGTCCATTGTCATTGTATCCATTGGCATAGGATCTGTATCTTCATCATCACATATATTTCTATCATCAAGAGTCAAACTCGTTTGGCAAAAATTACCATTATTGCTTTTATCCCAAACCCATAGCTGCAACTCGTTAAAGGCACTAAATTCGTCGCAATTAAAGTTGATGTTCTGTTGATCTGCAAAGCCTTCTTGGGTTGGCCTTAAAGGTATTTCTCCAATAGGAACGACAGTAAATCGCAAGTCTTCAGACGGTGTACAATTATCAAAACTTCCGAAATTAAGATCTACCGCCCAAATCTCCACATTGCCATCTTCAAGACCTATTCTTGTGGACGCACCGAATAAACAGAACGGTGTTGGAGGTTCATTATCTAGTATGTTAACTGCCGTTGTGGCTTCACTAGAATTTCCGCATCCATCTCCTAGGACCCAAGTAATCGTATAGTCAATTCCTTGAGTTGCAACAAATTCTACGGTCGCATTTCTACCTTTTATTTGTTCGATAGATACAATGTCGTCTTTAGTGGATACTGTTATTGTCCAATTCAAATTATTAACTGAAGTCATTGTGTTTTCACAAAAATCAATACCTGCAGCTGTCACGCTGACTGTCCCAGAACAAGATAAAGTATCGTCCTTAATTTCATTATCCGTATCGATGAGTGAGGTAAAACTTTCCACCACATCGATTTCTGGAGCAGTGTCATCTTGGATATATATGATCTGATCAAAGTTGTAATACCCATCTCTTGTGACATCAGTATACCTCCAATGTGAATGATAAAATTCACCAAAATCATTAACACAACTTATGCAGTTTGCAGCTTCACTTGCATGTACTGCTTCAAAAGTATCGCTATCTGAAAAACCTTCACCATTCGCATCATAAGTACACCAATCGATAATCGTCCAACTCCGAATGACTTTGCTGCAGGCAAAATCAACATTAATGGTATCTAACTCCATCGTGTATCCAATCAGATTACAGCTTGATTCACACCAGATCGGTTTCACTTGTGAGTCATCTGGAAAACAACTCATCGCATCTTCCATAACGACAGGACTTGGTTCTGAAACAGCTTCACCTTCATCAGTGCAATGTAATTTCACACCGCCGTAGATACTACCATCATAATGAGGTGGCCATTGGATCGTAAGCGGATCAAAACCTTCTCCGTTTTGAATCAACAATCGTTGTCGGCAATACGCATCTCCATCACTCAATTCATTATTGTTATCTACGTCTACATACCATTCTCTGATGATGGATCCTCCACTACAAACTCCGTCTGTTGCTGCCTCACTCAATAGTTCTATATTATACTGCGCTGCGATACAGTTTTCAACAATCATTCTTGGTAATTCTATTTCATCTCCTGTAGAACAATCAACTGCTTGATCTTGACAGACAATGATAGGTGTTGCATTATTTATAACAGTAACTGGTATGCGACAAGTGTTTTTATTGCCGGATTCATCAGTGACAATTAATATAACCGCTAGGTCATCCTTACCTATATCCTCACAACAGAATTTAGCAAATTCATATGGTCGTGTAATGAATATGTTTTCATCTGGACAAGTTTTAGAATCAAAGGATACTGTATCCAATGCAGCACCACAAGTCACTGGCAAAAAGCCAACTCGCTCGCCTTCGCAATTGGTCGCTTGTTGTAGCCAATCTTCTTCACGGACAACCGTATAAAATACTTTACCACAGGATAAATCGCTACTGCCTGCATCAAAAAATGTAGCAGGAACTTTGGTAACTGCTTCTCCAGTATTAGGATCAAGTGTCAAAAAGACTTGAGCAGAAGATTCACATATCACAGCTGGTGGAATATCGTCTTTTACGATTATGGTAAAATTAATGATCGTCTCGTTATCACAATCATCTTTTACTATTCCTTCTATCAACAAAGGTGAATCACCAGGTGTGACATTTATAATAAACCCATCTTCAACGACGAAATCATATACTAACCATTCAATCTCAAATTCTGAGCTACAGTCGTCTTCAACTGTCAATGTAGGTAATGCAATATTTGATCGGCATTCCCATGGATCAATTATTTTAAATACATCACTTAAATCTGTCACAGAGTTGCCATCATCATCTCTGACTATCGGCGCTGTGGTATCTATAATTTCTATTAGTTGAGTTCCAGAGCGTTGTATACTTGAATCACACCAATCGATGATGGTCCAATCTCGGGTGATTTTTACACCACTCCCACATGCATTAAAGGTCAAATCTGAAAAAGATGCTTGTACGTTGCAGACTCTGTCAATCAATGGCACTTCTGGATTTGCCTGACCGATGACAACGGTATCAAAGACCATCTGCTCCTCAGTAATTTTATCGACAACCCTAGCAAGTATCCATTCGTTCTGACCATCACCATCAATGTCTTGTTCAATGATGTCTTCTCTTATCATTGAATCTACGACCACTAACTCAATAAGTGTATCAATTCTAATTAGATCAACTAAGGTGTGTTTATCTATGAAAAAAGCATATGCCAAACTTCCACTCCCCGTTGCTGCAAAGATTGACTCAGGACTCCCAAAATCAACACTCACTTCAGACTCAATGTTATCTAAATAATTGCAGTCAAGTTTTACATTTCTTGGAAACCCAAAGGATTGAGAAAATTTATCTTCTGGTAAATCGATGTTTAATTTTTGAATGGCATATCGTTGACATAGAAGCTCAACGTCTTCTAATACACCATGACGCAATATTTTTGCAGAGTAAACGATTTCTCGAATTTCACCAAGCTCATCACACAGGTCTCCATTGGTTGTTTCTGTTGCGATTATACCGCCTACCATTTGCGGCCCACAAGTATTGAATATTTCCAGTACCTCTAATTGACTTAAAATAGAACTACTTATATCTGCTCCACACCAAAATATACAATCTGCTGGAATCGATCCATCTTCTTGACATTCACATGGCGCAGAAATTTCTGGAATTGTATTTACTTCTACTGTCAATGTCCCCCAACAACTATTGCCTCCACAAAACACTTGAAAGTTGATTGTCTCCCCTACGTCACTAGCAAATAAACTATCATTTCTAATATAATTTTCATCACTATCGCTAAACTCTATTGAGAAGGCGCCATTCTCTTGAGGTTTCTCAAGCAGCTGATCTGGTCTTACTCTAATGAAACATGATTCATCTAGGCTAATTTGTAAACCTTGATTACAAGCCAATACATTACAATTGGCAACTGGAGTTGTTGTAGGATCTTCAGGCGTACCTTCTTCATCAAATGGATTGCCACTATCAGAGTCATCAGTCAATGAGTCTCCATTTGGTGATTCAGCAATCACAACTGCTTGGTTGACTATCAATTCGTTATCAATGTCAGCCTGTGTAATAGAATATAGAGCGGTAGCAAACCCTTCTTCGCCTGGTGCAAGTACCGCTGGAGTTACAGCTGATGGATTAGGCAAAGCTCCTGTCCCAGAAAAACTAGCTAAAGACTCTTGAAGGCTGATATTAGATAATGTCAACTGGCCACAATTTCTAATCACATAAGTGTACGTAATTAGGTCTCCGGGATTTGACTCTCCATTATCTCCTATATCAAACGTCGAAGATTTGATCAATTCGACACAAGGTGTAGCTGGTAGACTTGTTGATGTTATATCTTCAGGTGAATCGGTTTCGTCTAAAGGATTACCACTGTCAGAAACAGCTGAAATTTGGTCTCCTTTTGGATCAGTTCCTGTAGTTACAGCTTGATTGTCAACGACGCCACCATCAATGTCTTCTTGAGAAATTTGATACGTCGCATCTAATGTCGCTGACTCGCCAGGGTTCAAATTAAGATTAGGTATATTTCCAACTATAGGTAGTGGATTTGTTCCAGTAAATGAACCGCCATCTTCGCTTACTTGAACATCTGTTAAGATCACATTTCCGCAATTACTCACAACGTATGTGTAGTTAATCACATCACCAACATTTGCTCCAACAATGATGCCTTGATCAAATGAAGAACTTTTTATGACATCAATGCATGGGACTTGAGGTAGCTGCGTAATTGTAGGATCCTCTAGCCCCTCCAATGTAGGATCATCAGAATCTGACATATCTTCTACGTCTTGTCCTAGTGGACCAGTACCGTTAGCCAATGCTTGATTGCTAATGCTACCAGCATTGATGTCTTCTTGACTTATCGTATAAATTGCTTCAGCGGAGGCAGTTTCACCGGGCAGTATACTTGATGGCATTATTGAAGAGACTTGCGGCAAGCCATTTGTTCCAGTAAATGAATCTCTTAATTCTTGAATGGCTAGATCAGTCAATGTTACGTTTCCACAATTAGTCACTGTGTATGTGTACTTTATCTGGTCTCCAGGTAATGGTATTCCATCAACGCTAGTCAACAGCTCTGAAGTTTTAATTAATTCTATGCAAGGATTTTGGTCCATAGGTGTGATGGTTGGTTCATCATCTGGTTCAGCAACAGGACCATCACCTGGCTCAGAATTATCCATGACCTCTGTACCTTGAGGATCATAAGCAATTGCAACTATTTGATTGGATATTCTACCTCTATCAATGTCTTCTTGTGTAATGGCGTAAGTAGCCGTAGATGTTGACACTTCACCTGGTGCAATAATTAACAGTGATGGTGTCAGTGGTATTGGTAAATCACCAGACCCAGTAAAATTTTCAGTGGATTCTATCAGTTCAATACCACTAAGTGTTGTATTGCCACAATTAGTAATGGTATAAGTATAAATGACTAGATCTCCAGGGTCTGCTTGGGCATCTGGCCCCATATCAAGTGTTGCTCCTTTAGTGACCATAATACATGGATTACTTGCTATAGGTGTCGTTGTCGGTGTATCAGGATCCATATCCTCATCAACTGGATTTCCAGAATCAGAATCGTCCATGACAGGATTTCCAAATGGGTCATTACCAGAAGCAAAAGCCTGATTTATCACTAGCCCAGAATCAATATCAAACTGGTTCAAAGAATAAGCTGCAGTTCCAGACCCGGTTGATCCTGGGCTTAATATTGATGGCGTAACTGCTGATGGAACAGGTAAATTACCAGAACCTGAAAATGTCAGTACTGATTCGTCAACACTTGTATTTATTAGCATCACATTCCCACAATTCGTAACTGCATATGTGTAATTAATAATGTCTCCAGGATTGGCTACACCATCTGCACCTAAATCCAATGAAGAAGATTTTATGATGTCAATACAGGGCGTACACTCTTCGGGATTTGCAGTAATTGGAGCCGAACTAGTACTGAAACAATTCGCGACAGAATCATCTACACATCTTGCGATGACTTCTAATCCATTTGCTGGATAATCAGGTAAGCTTGTATCCCAAACCAGACCACCATCAGTGGAATATTCGATTTCCGTACCAGGTGGACAAGTAGTGGTTACAAAAAAGGTGCCTGGTGTTATCGGATTACATCTACTATCTACTACCGACAATCCTGGCGATGTCGGCTCAGTGCAACATTCAATTGGATTAGCGGTAACGCCATTTGATGAGACACTAAAGCAATCTGCGACAACTGTATCTGCACATCTTGCTAAAACTGTGGCATTCAATGCTGGATAGCTAGGCACGACTGTCGACCATGTTGCTCCATTATCTATCGAAAATTCTATAACAGCTGAAGCTGGACAGTCTGTGATGATGACAAAATTACCTGGTAAATCAGGGTCACAAGTATTGTCATTTACAGCTATAACTGGCGCATCTGGTTCTTCACAACATTGGACTGGATTCGCAGCGACACCATTAGAATTGATACTCACACAATTATCTACAGTTGGATCAACGCATCTTGCGATCACTGTTACTCCTGTTGATGGGTATGTTGGTACTGCTTCTGAAAAAGTAATACCACCATCAATTGAGAATTCAAGGTCTGTGCCTACTGGACAATTTGTAATAACAATAAAAGTCCCAGCGACATCAGGATCGCATGTATTATCCATCACACCAATAACTGGGGCATCTGGTTCTTCACAACACTGAATCGGATTTGCAGTAATTGCATTCGAGTTTTCACTTACACAATCAATCATATCAGTACCTACACATCTCGCTAAAATCGTGTTACCCAATGATGGATATGTTGGCATTGTTGATGAGAATGTTACCCCACCATCAATTGAAAATTCTAACTCATTTTCTTCTGGACAATCTGTAATTATGACAAAGCTACCTGCTACATCTGGATCACAGGTGTTATCAATAACATCAATGACTGGAGCATCTGGTTGTATGCAACAGATCATTGGATTTGTTACAAAAGAAAGCGAATCACTAATGCATGGCTCTTGAGGAACACACACTTCAAATGTTGATACAGTATATGAACCTCCGCCTGTTCCATTCCAATCATAAAAAAGAAATTCTACTTGATCAACTGGAGTAGGAAAACAAACAACAACTGCTCCTTGCAAGGTGTTACTGACATTCCCAACATTACCAAAACATTTTGATTCAAATGTATTGTTGCCTTCAAACTCTGGACACGTGCCAGCGCCAAAAGGAAACATAAAATCATTAGTTGTTAATTGAATTGGTGCAGCTCCACCTAGAGATCCGTTAACAATGACTGCATCGTTTTGATCAAGGTCATTGACTTGCACACAAAAATCAGAAATTGGTGTAGAGAATGTGTATGTTGCTGTTTGATTATTGGAAACACCGTCTCCCATTTCCACTCCAAATTGCGGACCGAATGTTCCTGCGATATGACTATCATTGATTTCAAAATCATCTTGTTGGGCAGTACCATTATTGACTACTGATAAAGAAGTTAATGTGATTCCATTTGCAGTCAAACCAGCATTGGTAATATCAGTCACTGGATCTGTGCTTCCATTGAGAGATTCAAAATCAAAACCTTCATTTATACAAGCAGGATCATTCTCTACACATCTTGCTAAAAATGAAACACTATTGACTGAATCATAAGTTGGAATTGTTGTCGACCAAGTCATGCCATTATCGGTTGAAAACTCTGTAGTCGCAAGAGGAGCACAATCTCCATCCAATGTAATTGTACCAGAGGTCACAGGCTCACAACTATTATCAACGACGGTAATTGTTGGCGGCTCAAACGCACAATCTGCAAATAAAAAAGCATCTATAAAATTCTTATCCTCACACAATTGTGCTGGAAGCGCTCTTCCTGTAATTACATTATCATTAGCTCCATCAACATCACTCAACGAACGAAACCCAGCAGGATCTTTTTCAATAAGTGTAAATGGACCTGGTTTTACTTCAAACCAAAATCCACCCTCGTTATCAGTTGTAATTGTTTGGCGATCGTCATCTCTATCTATCATAAAAATAGTCGCACCAGCAAGCGGTTGATCTTCTGAGCCATTTTCATCCATGTCAGCCATGACTCGACCAGTTACTTGAGCAAATTTTGCATCTATAAAATTTAGATCTACAATGTTCTCGTTAAATTCTACTTCGCCTTTTATTTTATTGTTATTCTTTCCTTGTACATCAGTAATAGACGCATATCCTTCAGGATCTTCTTCTCTAATCTCAAATTTGCCGATAGGAATTTCAAATTGATATAATCCTTTGTCGTCTGTAAATGTTGATAATTTAAGGTCGTCTATTTCTATTGTGATGGTGACGTTCTCCATTCCTATATCACCTAAATCATCTCCATCGATGTCTGCAAATACAAAGCCAGAGACTGACTGACTAATTCGACTAAGTACAAAAAAATGAGATTCATTTAGCTCACCAAATTCTATAGTACTTTCAATAAATATTGGATTAGTCCCATCGGAATCAGTGATAGGCATATAGTTATCGAATTCGCTTATTGTTATTGTATAATTACCTTCTGCTACATCAATAAATGAAAATTTACCATCCTGTCCAGTTGTGACTTCATGTTCATTATTAGTAGCATCGATTAGCAACACTGATATATTAGCAACGCCACCGTCTCCAATAGCATCGTCATCTTGATCTACCAAAACAACCCCTTCAACTACAGTATTTTCTACAACCACTACCCTAGTGATGTCGCTGTCTGTTGGGTTTTCAACATTAGGAATGTCGCTGCCATCCTCTGTAACGGGATTTGCGTTCACCACAGCGATACTCGTAATAGTCTCTTGATAATGCTCAACCATAAAAGCCAAATGCCAAGTTTCTGATTGATCCAGAATACCATCATTATCTTCATCTCCATCTAAAAATTCCCCATTTTCAAGCTTACCCTGAAGTAATATATTGCCATGTGGATTATCAATCAAGGTGATCGAACCTAAATCCGTAGCTCCAGTATTTTCAATGAAGTATTCAAACTCAACCGATTGTCCTTTGAAAACTTCATATACCAGTTGAGACTCTGCTCCAACAATACGCTTAACCAATTGAATATCAGCTGTTATAGCATCAACAATATCTTCTGGTGTATCTTCTGGCGTATCTTCCGGTGTTTCTTCCGGTGTTTCTTCCGGTGTTTCTTCTGGTGTTTCTTCTGGTGTTTCTTCTGGTGTTTCTTCTGGCGTTTCTTCTGGTGTTTCATCCAATGATAGAACTATATCAATACTACTACCAGCACTTATCGTTCTTAGACCTGCCAAAGCTTGACTTGCTTCATTCACTGGATTTGCAAAAACGGTGACTAGATGCGTTGCAGAAGCTAGGATATTCGTTGTGTATGAAATTGTCCAAAGCTCTTCTGAGTCGACGAGTCCATTTACATTATCGTCTCCATTAATTTTTTCGATCCGAAGTGCTGCTCCAGGTAATTGAGAATCTGTGACATTCAATAATTGTAGAAAGGTATTTCCAGTATTCTCAATTGATACTTGAAATCTAGCGAATTCACCTACCTCAAAAGATGATGGATTAGTTTCACCGTTAACAGACATACTAACATCAAGTGCCGGCATCATCTGATCATGCATGTATGCATGTACGGGTACAGAAAGCACCATTACAATTAATAAAATATAGCTTAGTGAACACAAATATGCTAAGTAGCTAGCCTGCATGTGAAGTGTTATAGAGCTGATTCGATTCATGAGTCTGGATTTGGTTAAAATCATCGCATTCTCAGGCTCTTAGCTGTTTAGTAACAAAAACCTTGCCTTAAACACTCATTATCAACGTTTTATATGTAATAATTTTACGCAATGCATACTAGTTTATCTTACAGTGGTTTATGTAATTAAATTTCTTAATATGTTTTTATAAGAATCTATCCAGACTTATATATTTTGGAGATATACTTGAGAACTGCGATTTCTATCAAAAAAAATTGCAGAATTGGTAAAATTCGTCTTTACTTCCTGTTACTGAGTTCATCATACATTATTATCTTGCACTATGTTTGAGAATGTAATTGGGCAAAAAAAGATCATCGAACAATTGGTTAGTCTTGATGCGAGTGATAAGGTCCCACATGCACTCATGTTCTCAGGTGAAAGTGGAAGAGGTGGTCTAGCTATCGCTATTCGTTTCGCACAATATTTGCTTTGTTTGAATAGAAAAGATGGTAATCGATGTGGCGAATGTCCAAATTGCCAAAAAACGGGACAACTCATTCATCCAGATCTTCATTTTAGCTTTCCGGTAGTCAAACATTCTTCGAAAAAGAGAGATGTCACCTTCTCTGACGACTTCATACAAGCATGGAGAAAAATCGTATTGGACAGTCCTTATTTTACTTATTCAGATTGGCTGAGTCATATACAAGCTTCTGAAAAACAGGGAGATATAAATGTTACAGAGTGTAATGAAATAATAAAAAAATTATCGTTAAAAGCATTTGGAGGAGGTAAAAAAATATTGATTCTATGGCTTCCTGAAATATTGGGTAAAGAATCAAATCGACTGCTCAAACTGATTGAAGAACCTCCTGAAGATACCATCTTGATTTTTGTAACGAATCAAGAAGAGAGATTACTTCAGACAATCATTTCTAGATTTCAGATTTTCAAATTACCGCCGATTTCTGAAGCTGACATGATTACAGCACTGCAAGAAGAAGCTGATATTGATGCTGATAAAGCTAAGCAAATCAGTCTGCTGACAGAAGGTAACTACATCAGTGCAAAAGAACTGATTAGTGGAAATAATCAGGATTTATCAGAACTTGTAATTAATTGGTTACGAATCTGTTATCAACAAAATTCATTAAATCTACTCAGCTGGACGGAAAAATTCAGTACCTTTCCAAAAGAGGTCCAAAAACAAGTACTTTCGTATACTTTATTTATCTTACGAGAGTTTATTAGGTTAAAGTATATAGGAGAAGATCACGTATCACTCCAACACGATGAGTTAAAAAATCTGAAAGGCTTATCTTCTGTCCTTTCCATCGAAAAATCAGAAGAAATTGCAGAGATCATCAGTGATTCTATTTATTCGATTCAGAGAAATGCCAATGTGAGAATACTGATGATGGCGGATAGCCTAAAAATAGGAAAGATTATTCGCCGCAAAGAAGTTTCTATAATATAGAGATAGCCGAAAGGTGCTTATCTCACAAAGAGTTTGAAGACATGGGATGTGCTACATGCAGCAATAATAAAGACGGTGCTCCATCCGGTTGTGGAAATAATGGACACTGCGCAACAGGTGGATGCAACAAAATGAATACGTTCGATTGGCTTTCTAGCCTCGACATTTACGATCCAACCACATATAACATAATCGAAGTCAGTTTTAAGAAAGGAGCTAGGAAGGATTTTTTCAAAACAGAAAATCACATCTACAATACTGGAGATTTCGTTGTTGTAGACACTGGTAGTGGTTATGATATCGGTAAAATAAGCCTGTCAGGTGAATTAGTCCGACTTCAAATTAAAAAGAAGAAAATTCCAAATGACAGAATATTCAGAAGAGTCATCCGAAAAGCGAATGGCCGTGATATAGAGAAGTTGAACGATGCTCGAGCTCAAGAAAAAGCAATTTTAGTCAGATCGAGAGCTATTGTTAATACGCTCGATCTCAATATGAAAATTGGGGATATAGAATACCAAGGAGATGCTCGTAAGATCACATTTTTCTATACTGCCGACGGTCGTGTCGATTTCAGAGAACTTGTCAGAAACTATGCAAAAGAGTTTCGAGTAAAAATCGAAATGAGACAAATAGGTTCGAGACAAGAATCAGCTCGTATTGGTGGTATTGGTTCTTGTGGACGAGAATTGTGTTGTTCCACATGGTTGTCTGATTTCAGATCAGTCAGTACAGCGGCCGCTCGTTACCAAAACATTGCAATTAATCAATCAAAATTGTCTGGTCAATGTGGTCGGCTGAAGTGTTGTCTGAATTATGAGTTGGATACATACATGGAGGCATTGTCTACATTCCCTAAAAAAGCAGACTACCTCAAAACAGAAAAAGGAGAAGCCAATTTGATCAAGATGGACATTTTCAAAGGCGTTATGTATTATGCTTATAACAGTCCCAAACTCAGAGGTCCGATGGTGGCATTGCCAAAAGAGCGTGTCTTTGAGATAAAAGAAATGAATAAGCGGAAAGAATATCCGGAAGACTTATTAGCAGAACCATTGGTAGAAGAGGTTGATATAGAAATGAATTTCGCAGATGTTACAGGTCAAATAGAATTGCCTGCACTTAAGAAGAAGAAGAAACGTAGAAACAATAGAAATAAAAGTCGTAAACCTCAAGGGAAAGGCAACTCTAGAGGAAACGCCAAAGGGAATTCCAACAAAACAGATAAAAAGCCTTCTGGAAATCCAAACAAAAAAACCAGTAACAAGCCTAACAACAAATCATCAAATAAGTCTAGAAACAGGCCTTCTGGGAATTCTAAAAATAGACCTTCTGATAAACAAAAAAAAGGTAATGACGGTAATAAGCCATCGAATAAAAACCAAGGCAATGAACAGCAAGGCAATAGTCAAAAGCAATACAACAAGCCCCAGAATAAAATAGACGATTCGGACGAATGGTAGGTCTCAACACCTAACTACCGAAATAAATTAAGAAATTCTCCTACAATGGATAAAGAATCACCTCGGCATCCGCCAAATGACGACTGCCACTCTTCCACAGCAGGATAATTTTGCTCAGTTTATTGTATACCAAAAAGAAAGCATTTTGGGAATTTTTTAGTCAATCTTTTAGCCATTCTCATCGTTGAGAATACTCGTGAATACCCGCATTCATTGCGTTTCTCGCCTTGATAACAACTAAAACCTCTGGCCAATAAAAGTCCCAAACCACTTTCTTTTTGGTATATAAGCACTGGATTAGATTAAATACGATAATTAAGAATTAGGATATCTATTAGAATAGATAGGTCCGATACATCATTGAATCAAAAGGTATTATTTTTTATGAATGTACGCTTAATTACCACTATGCAATTCTAATGCACGGATGATCAGATTTTTATAGAAAATTAGATCTATATAAATATTCTATCATTTATCGATGAATTTCCTGATGAACAATCTTGCATACTTCATTTTAAAGCCCAAAGAGAAAAAGAAGGGATAAAATGTAAGAAATGTGGAT
>Ga0114957_1003520_pt1 | contig 14076 bp, 14 predicted proteins | sample BantaG_FD_87175 | JGI IMG/M metagenome (GOLD analysis project Ga0114957, IMG submission 87175) | Marine algal microbial communities from Bantry Bay, Ireland - BantryBay_4 metaG | ecosystem: Host-associated > Algae > Red algae > Unclassified | place: Bantry Bay, Ireland | collected 2014-11-21 | reverse complement strand
TGATGCTTGGTTTATTGGTTTTACTGAAAATATGGTCACTGGTGTTTGGACAGGATTTGATAATAATAGCAGCTTAGGAAATGGAGAATCTGGAGCTAAAGCAGCTTTACCGATCTGGGCCGATTATATGGACAAGGCTGTCCGTATCCGTAAGGCTTCTTCTTTTAAGCGACCAAGTGGAATTATAGCTCTTAAGGTTGATAAAAAAACAGGAAAGGTTGCAAAAGCCAGTCAGACAGAGGGCGTGATAGAAGAATACTTTGTCAAGGGAACAGAGCCTGGTGGAGAGTTCAGCGAAGAAAAAAGGTTCGATGAAATGGGAATCCTTGATGATGAAGACTATTATTCGACTCAAAATCAATAAGTTTCTAACTTTTGATTTTTCTCCCTTTACTACTCAATATTTTAGTAACATAATCTTCGCCAATGGAAGCTATTCAGTTATTAAATACCGCTATTGTTAAGTCTAAAGAAATCAACATTGATGATTCATATGAAGAGCGATTAAAGAGTGTCTGTGAGTCACCAGCGATGGAGCACTTAGATCGTGCGATTGAATCTTTGGCCGAATCTTCTGATGTGTCAAAAGATCAAGCTGCTCAAATGATTGTCAAAACTTTAAGAGACCTTGAATCTATTTGGTCTGATTATGTCACGATGGAAGGTATTGATAAATTGAAGAAGATGCTTAAATCTGAATAACTAGTTCTTAACAACAAATCCCCATTGAATATCAATCTTACCATTTTTGACTAAACCCTTTGGTGGGTTGGGAAATGGCCCCGCTCTATTAAAGGCTTCAAGAGCAGCGTCATCTAACTCTTTAACCCCACTAAGTCCTTTGATTTTTAAAGAAATAATTTCCCCTATAGAGTTCATTGAAACTTCAAGGTCAGTAATAAGGTTTTCGCTTGCAGGAAGACGTGAACCTTTAGCGTAAAGAATCATGGCTTTATCTTGCAGGCTTTGGCCCCAGGTATGCTCTAGTGAGGCTTTGATACGAGCAAAGTAAGAATAGAATTTTGAGCGATCAGTATTAATTCTTGAAAAGTCACTTAATGGGAGCTTTTCGATGAAATCATTATTTGCAGAAAGACCAAATTGTTTTGCCTGCCCAAACTTTGTCCCTTTCTTTACCTTTGTAAATTGAGATTGATCGACCTTGGTCATCTCTTGAGTTGCCTTGGAGAGGCTCTCCATACTAAAGCCAACTTTTTTCTTTTTACTTTTCTTCGATTTCTTTTGAGAACTCTTATTTACAAGATCTTTAGCTTTTTCCACTCCCTTTGAGCCAGCACTGAAAGATCCAATACGTTTTGCTTTGGTTTGGCGAAGGAAGTAATTTTCATCTTTACTTAAAAACTTCGTCTTAACTGGTTTTATTTTTTCTTTAGACTTAACCGTACTTACGATTTGTTTTGCATCTTTTCTTTTAACTCTTTTGATATTAATAGATACTTTTTGTCGCTTCTCTTTGCTTACTTGAGATCCAAGGTTTTGTGTCTGAATTCTTTTGCTAAACATCCCTAGATGCAATGCTAGGATTAAGGCAAAGCAAAGGGCTTTTTGATATTCATATTTGTGATTAGTAAGGCTTTTATCCATCAATAGTTTCTCGGAAAAATATTTGAAAATAATGAGCTCTTACTGGAGTAGAGGAAGAGTTTTCTTCATGCTTGTAATTGCTTTTAAAGTAGTGTTTATAGGCGAAATACTTACTGGAGCGAAAAGATGAGTCTTTAAAGCTTGTTTAAATTAATCGTCTAAGTTATCTTTACGGGCATAATTTAAAATACTTAGGAGGATAAAAATGAAAGGAATAATTTTTTTACTTAGCTTGAGCCTAGCACCAGCATACGCTCTTTTTGTGGATAATGAATGTGCTTATACTTGCAACTCTTCGTGCAAGAAGCAAATTATGAGTGCAAAGAAACTTGTCAAAAATCATGCTAAATCTTGTGATTCAAATATGCCCAGTCCTGATAAAAACTTTGCCTGCTTTGCAAGTAGTACATACTCTGGAAAGTTTTATATTGAAGAATATAAAACAGAAAAAAAAATTGGAGGGTATTATAACTCAAAGGATGCATGTCGAAGATCCTTACGTGCTATGGACCTAGGCCTTTTGTGTGCAGCAAGTGAAAGCTATTCAGGTAAGTTTTACTTCAATGTTGTATCTAAAGATGAGCGTTTAGGAGGATACTTTGAAGAACTCAACCAATGTCTTTACGCATTGAGAAATAGTAACGGACACTTCGTTTGTTCTGCAAGCGAGAGCTATTTAGGAAAATTTTATCTTCTAGATATTATAAAAGATGAAAGAAGAGGTGGATATTACGAAAGCCTTGAAGAATGCGTTGAATAAAAAATAAAAATTTAAAGAAAGTACTTGTGAAAAAGTACTTTCTTTAAGCCTTACTTTTGAAGTAACTACCAATATAAAAAGCAAAAGACCCTAAAATAAACTGAGCTAGCTCAACCTTAGAGTAATCTCCACTTGTGATCCCTGTGTACAGGCAGAGACCAACAGTAGTAAATCCAAATAATTGAAGTCCAAACCCGATATAAAAGCTGTATTTTCCCAAATTTTCACCTCATAAGATTTCTGGTCAAGTTTCGCCTTAAGCTTTATTATTATTAACATGTCGAGCATCATCAAGGCCAATAGATTTATAGAATCTCATCTCGAGAAGTTACAGAAAGATTGCGATGAAATCTCTAAATATAAAAAACCAAGGATGAAAGTTTTCCTCGTTGGTGAGCACGCGCCGAGTCTTACCTATGTAAACAATAAAAAAAGAATGTGTGAGAAAGTCGGAGCCGAATGTGAAATTATTCGACTTGAGGAAAAAACTTCTCAAGTAGATTTTTTACAAATAATTGAAGACTCAAATAACGATGATTCTGTCACTGGAATGATTATTCAACTTCCTCTACCTCAGCACTTAAAAGAGTTGGACATTTACTCCCTAGTGGCTGCGCAAAAAGATATTGATGGATTCCACCCTCGAAATATAAATAAAATTTTTGAAAACAAAGTTAGTGAAGACTCACTTATTCCATGCACTCCAAAAGGAGTGATGAATCTTCTTCGTTTTGAAGGTACTGAGTTTTCAGGGAAAAAGGTTGCAGTGATAGGAAGAAGTCACATCGTAGGAAAGCCTTTGTCGCTTCTTTTTCTAAATAAAAACGCAACAGTGACAATGTGTCATTCTCAGACAAAAGATTTGAGAGGAATTTGCCAAGATGCAGATATCATTGTGAGTGCTGTCGGAAAACCAAAATTTATAGATGAAAGCTTTGTTTCAAAAACTAAGAAGCAAACTTTTGTCGATGTAGGAATGTCAAAGTTAAAAACGGGTAAGCTCTGTGGAGATATGGACTTTGATAGTATCCTCGCTTGTGAGCCCCAAGGAATAACTCCTGTCCCTGGAGGGGTTGGGCCCATGACTGTTTTTTCACTTATTCAAAATCTATTAATCGCAACGAAAGGTCAGATCAAATGAAACAAACATCGCTTCATTCTAAACATGTGAATCTAAATGCAAAGATGGTTGATTTTGCAGGTTGGTCGATGCCAATTTCTTATACCTCTTTAAAAGAAGAAATTAAGAGTGTGAGAGAAGTAGCAGGAGTTTTTGATGTCAGTCATATGGGAGAATTCTTAATAGAAGGTGAGGGCGCAGTTGATTTTGTCGATTATCTTTTGCCTTGTGACTTGTCAGTCAAGGTTGGAAAAGCCGTTTATTCTCCGTTGTTGAATCAGCAGGGGAAAATTTTAGATGACCTCATCTTATATAAGTTAGCAGAAAATAAAGTTTTGATCTGTGTAAATGCTTCTAACGAAGAAAAAGATTGGAAGTGGATAAAAAGTATTCATGCAATGAAAAACTTTAATTGTGATCTACAAAGAGTTAGCGATGACTTTTCTTTATTAGCACTACAAGGTCCAAAGTCTGAAAGTATCCTTGAAAAGATAGGCTTTGATGTACGGAATCTTGACTACTATGAGGTTGTTCAAAGTGATGGATCTATCATTGCGCGAACCGGGTATACAGGAGAGGACGGTTTTGAAATTTTTTGCAATCATGAAAAAGCAAAAGAGCTTTGGGATAATTTAATGACCCAAGGAGTGACGCCGTGTGGCCTAGGCGCTAGAGATACTTTGCGCTTAGAGGTTTGTTATCCACTTTATGGGAATGAATTAACTGAATCACTGACGCCTCTTGATTGTGGACTAAAGTGGACTTTAAAGAGTAAAAATTCTTATATTGGTCTTGAAGGGATAGAAGGATATGAGCCGCAGTATCGCCTAATAAAACTTTCTTTGGAAAGAGGGATCCCTCGAAAGGGATATAAAGTGTTTAATAGTGTCAATGAATGTGTTGGAGAAATAACTTCAGGAACAATGTCACCAACTATTAACAAAGGGATCGGTCTAGCACTTGTCGAGAAGAGTAAAATTCTTGCTGATCACAATTACCAGATTGAAATTAGAGGAAAAATGGCGCAAGCTACTTATCATAAAAAAGCATTTTACAATGGAGGGCATAAGTAATGGCCACAAATATACCTGAAAATTTAAAGTACACAAAAGAGCATGAATGGGGACTACTTGAAGGTAGTACTTTAACTGTAGGAGTGACTGATTTTGCACAATCATCTCTTGGAGACATCGTTTTTGTTGAACTCCCTGAGGTTGGGAGTGAACTTTCAAAAGACCAAGCCTTTGGAGTTGTTGAATCAATCAAATCGGTGAGTGATTTATATTCGCCTGTATCGGGAAAAGTGGTAGCCATTAATGAAGAGCTATCAGAAGCTCCTGAATCTTTAAATGAAAAACCTTATGAATCGTGGATTATTAAAATCGAACTTAGTGATGAGAGTGAAACTTCACAGTTGTTAAGTTCTGATGAATATCAAAAAATTTGCGAATGAGAATCCTTGGAATTGATCCTGGTTCACGAAAAAGTGGTTTCGGCCTAGTAGACAAGAAATCGGGTGAATTAAAGTATGTTCACTCTGAGACAGTTTGTTTTGATGTGAAAAAAGACTTCCTTGGTCGTGTCCCTTCTATATTTGAAGAAACAAAAAGAATTCTCAATGAGTATAAACCAGATGTTGTAGCGATTGAATCTTTGATTTATGTAAAAAGTCCAACAGCTCTTATTAAGTTAGCTCAAACTCGAGGGGTTATTCTCGCTGCCATTTGCGAGAGTGGATTAAGTGACAAAGTTTTCGAATATTCCCCAAACCTCATAAAGTCCCAAACTGTCGGTCATGGTCATGCTGATAAACAGGCAGGACAAAAATTTCTTTACCAGTACTTTGGAATGACCGACTTTTCAACTGATGATGAAAGTGATGCTTTGTTAGTTGCTTTGTGCCACTCCTTTAGCGAGCATAGAGATAGAGTTAAATCGAAAAGCAAAGGTGGATCATTAGCAGATGCACTGGCCCATAAAATTTAAGGAAGTTTTTCATGATTGGATACCTAGAGGGACAAGTTTTACAAAGTAGTGAAACAAAGTTGATTTTAAAAACATCTGATGGTGTTGGAAGAGAAATTTTTTTTAAAGAAACCAGTCAAAAAGAAATTAGTCTCTATATTTCTCAAGTTATTAAAGAAAAAACGATTGAATTTTATGGCTTTGAAAATTTTAACGATAAATCTTTTTTCGAAAAACTACTAAGTGTAAATGGTGTTGGTCCCAAATCGGCTTACTCTTTAATGACGAATCTGGGAGTAGAGCAACTTTGCCAATCAATTGCTCTTGAAGATGTGAAAACAATAAAGAAGGCTCCTGGAATCGGACCAAAAGCTGCGAAGCAAATAATTTTAGATTTAAAAGATAAAATCGCAAATGAGCAGTTTACTTTTAGGGCACCAGGTTTTGATAATGAATTTAATGCACAAAATTCTATTGTCAACGAAGCAGTTTCTGCTTTTAAGGAATTAGGCTTTCAAGAATCTTTAGTTCATCCACTTATTAAAGCTTCACTTGAAAATGGAAGCTTTAATAAGTCTGAAGATTTAATTAAGGATGTGTTAGTTAAACTCAATAACTAATTCTTAGGACATCTACCAAAAGATAAGACTTCAATTGGTAATTCTTTTTCTTCACCTGCATTGATAAAGCTATATTCGATATTCAAGTTCATTTTACAGTTGTGAAGTTGATCAATACTTCGAATATTGTATTTGTTGGCCTTTGGATTCTTTACTGTTTGAATTGTTCCTGAAATCCGATTTACTTTAGCTTTTTCACCATAAACGAACTCTTGAGCTTGCATTTCTTTCAAAACAGCTGTCTTTGAACTGAGCGCTTTGACTAGTAGAGATTCGATTTCTTGTGAGTTAGTTGCTGAAATAGTGGCAGAGCTAGCATAGAAACTGAGTAATAAAAGTAAAAGAATGAATGATTTCATGGTCATCTCCAATAGGTAAGGTTTAGTTGGGTTATTCATAGCACGAAAGAACGTTTCGTCAAAATAAGAGATGTTAAAGTTTCATTAAGCCTCGTAAAGAAAGAAATGGGATTTCTCTTTCAAAAATTGTTAATATAAGACATGCAAGAAAACGAAAGATTCATGGATGCAGCTTCAGAAAACGATCGAGACCAACGAGAAGACAAGAGGCTCAGGCCAAATAACTTCTCCGAATACATCGGCCAACAAAAAATCATAGATAATATTGAAATAATGGTGAAGTCCTCAATTGCTAGAAAAGCAGCAATGGATCATGCGCTTTTTTCTGGGCCCCCTGGACTTGGAAAGACTTCTTTGGCCATGCTTTTGGCCGGGCGATTAGGTACGAAGCTTCATATGATTTCGGGACCTGCGATTGAAAAAAAAGGTGATCTTGCCGCAGTTATGACAAATCTTAAACCAAACGATGTTCTTTTTATCGATGAGATTCATAGAATGCACATCACTGTAGAAGAGATTCTATATTCTGCGATAGAAGATTTCAGACTGGATATTCTTATTGGCCAGGGAGCAGGGGCCAGAACGATGCAAATCGACTTGGTTCCTTTCACTTTAATAGGTGCAACTACAAGAGCAGGGCTACTATCAAATCCTTTACGTGATCGCTTTATGGCGACTTTTCACTTTGACTTTTATGAAGCTAGCGAATTAGCACAAATAATCAGTCTCAACTCTAAAAAGCTGAACCTTCAGATAGAAAAAGACGCACTCATGGAAATGGCAAAGAGATCAAGGGGGACTCCAAGGATTGCAAATCGGATCTTAAGAAGAGTTCGAGATTACTCTGTTGTATACAAAGAAGCTGTGATTTCACTGGCATCAGTCAATAAAGCGCTTGATATGTTAAGTATTGATGATGCGGGACTAGATTCAATGGATAAGAAAATATTAACCGTGATGAATGAGTACTACTCTGGTGGACCAGTGGGAATTGAGGCACTGAGCGCAACCCTAGGTGAGGATAAAAGCACTTTAGAGGAGGTTTATGAGCCTTATCTTTTGAAAGAAGGCTTTGTTTTAAGGACTCCAAGGGGAAGGGTTCTTTCAGAAAAAGCACTTAAGCATATTTCTTAGTTGATCATTTCTGACTAATTAGCTACATCTTTTAGGGGAAAACCTTGCAGAAATGTACTCAGTACTAGAATAGTATCAAATAATCTGCGATACTCCCTTTAGGTATAAATTTATGATTAAACAACGAACACTTGTTAGCGAAGTATCAACGACAGGCTTAGGCATTCACTCTGGGAAAAAGGTTCATATAACCTTAAAGCCAGCACCCGCTGATTATGGAATCAGTTTTACGCGAGTTGATCTTGAGGGGCGTCCTACAATTAAGGCCTTGGCCGAGAATGTTGGAGCGACAGACAATAATACAACCTTAACTAAAAATGGTGTGAGCATTCATACTGTTGAACATCTCATGTCTGCTCTTTATGGAACAGGTGTGAATAATTGCATTGTTGAAATTGATGCAGCTGAAGTTCCTATCATGGATGGTTCAAGTACTTCTTTTGTTTTCCTTATAAAGGAAGCAGGAGTTAAAAACCTCGAAGCAGAAAGAAAATTTCTCGTTATTAAAAGAGCTGTGATAGTAGAAGACAATGGAAAGTGGGCGAAGATTGAGCCTTCTGAGCAGCTTGAAATTGACTCAACAATTATCTTTGCTCATCCTCAAATTAAAATGCAAAGAAAGAATTTTGTTTTTAATTGTGAAAACTACTTAGAAGAAATCTCTCGAGCGCGAACGTTTGGATTTATGAAAGACGTGGATATGCTTAAAAGAAAAGGCCTTGCAAAAGGAGCTTCTCTAGATAATGCAATTGGGCTTGATGACTTTAAAATCTTGAACCCTCAAGGCTTAAGATACAAAGACGAATTTGTTCGTCATAAAGTTTTAGATACTATTGGAGATGTAAGTCTTCTTGGTCATGATGTGATTGGGAAAATTACGACTTATAAATCTGGTCATTATATTCATAACCTTCTTTGTCGTAAGATCTTAGAGCATAGTGAGAACTATGAAGTTATTGAGATCTCCGGTGTTGGTGAGAAGGCGAAAGAATCACTTGCTCTTCCTGAAGGCTTGAGCCCTGTTTATTTGTAGCTAGAGTCTTAGTTGGCCATTTATCTTGGCAATTTATTTAATTACAATATTTCTTTTTCAATTCAAAAGTTCAATATTATTAGAGTGTTAGAGAAACTCTTTGTTTCAACACATCTACAAATAGGTGACTCAAGTTAGCATAGGTAAGTAATATGTCTAAGTTAAAAGGGTTTTCTATGAGCAGGTTCATTATTTTAAGTGTTTTTCTTATAACTTCATGTGCACTTAATCACAGAGGGGAAGAGGTAAAGGAAAGTAGCGAAGACTCAAGTTCACTGACTTCTGATGGATCATTAAGCTTAGTTTTAAATAATCAAAATGGTTTTAGAACAAAGTTATCTTTTGAGGATATTGAAAAACTGAGCAAAGTCACAGGTATCGAATATTTAGAAGTCTCCGGCTTAATCAAGCGAGAGTTAGGTGGAGATTACTACTATGAATTACGTTCGTCATATTTTGAGCGCAAAGGGACTAGTTCAGTCATAGATGAAGAGTTTGTAGAAAAAGCTAGAGCAACTTATTTAGATAGTGATGGAAATGTAGCAGAGGTTAACTTAGGACTTAATGTTGTTGTTCTATTTGACCCTAGTTTTAACCCACAGACATACACTAGAGTCGTTAACTATAATGAAAAATCTTTGGATTTAATTAATAACTTCCAAGTTTGCTTGAGTGATCCATTAATTCCATCGGAATTTAATACAGATGATGTGAGTTACACCTATGGTGGTGCTTTTTCTCAAAAGGGAATTGAGTTAGTCTTAGATGGTGGCTGTGGAAATAAAAGTTACTCTTTAAGAAGATCTACTTCAGGAGTTACTAATACTTTGCTTCATGATAAAGACCTTTTGATAGAGCAAACTGACCTAGAAATAAAGATCGTTGATCAAAAGGGAGATACACATAAAATCCGGTTTGATTTTCCTTATACAATTCAAGGCTCAGAAAAATTAAATGATATTACGACAATTGAGGCTGTCTACCTTGATAAATCAATTAGTCCTTACGTTGTTAATTATGAACATGATGATTCATCGTTAGAGGAGCTTGCAAACTTTTCATATACTGTGGAGTCAGACTTATCTGCAGCTTACCCTGCGACGTTAACTCTATCTCCCAACTCAGTGACAATCCCAGGTGAAAGTCTTTATGATTACTGTGGCCCTTATCCGACTAATAACAATGGTCAAGAAGAGCAAGCTTACTTAGAATGTGAAGATGAATATGAAGATCTAGGTATTGGGGCGAGTGAAACTGTATTTAAAGGATTTAAAGTTGAAATTAAAGTTGCTGAAGGTGATTTAGACAAATTTCCAAACGGAATCAAAATTTGGAAACGATACATAGTTAAAGTTAATGCTAACAATAAGCAATACGATTTAAATGTTCAGATTCCTGTATTTGCACATAATGGAAAAAGAATAGATTATGCTAAAACGGCAACTCTAAAGCCATTAAGCTCCCTTTATTCTCTCTCTCCACAAAACCCATTTAAGATGAGTGAGGCAGGATTAGATTATGTAGATTACTTTTTGGATGATATCTCTTGCTCGGTAGAGTTACGGGATAATGATGGAGGCCTTGCTGGTGGAGATGATCCTTTTCCTGACTTTGATGGAGAAGCTTCGTTAGAACAAAATGGAGAGTATATTTTGATACAAGACTTATCGAGTGCTCTTAAGCAAAAATGGTCTACCACTAATGGTTGTGGTGATATTAATAGCTGTGATTGGTATATAAATGTAGATTGCTCCGGTAGTTATTATGGAACGGACGATTATTTGTATGAAATAAGAAATCTTAAGTTTCAGATCTTAAAGAAGGATTAAACCACTTAAGTTAAAGTAAATTGACATCGAAGCTTAGGGATAATACAAAAAAACATGAGATTATCCCAAGCCTGCTGGCAAACCTATAAAGAAGTCCCAAAAGAAGCCGAAATTCCATCACATAGACTTATGTTGAGGGCCGGACTTATCCAAAAGTCAGGATCAGGTTTATACCAATATTTACCTTTCGCTTTACGCGTAATTCAAAAAATTGAAAACATCATACGAGAAGAGCTGAATAAAATTGGTTCTCAAGAAATTCTTATGAGTATGGTCACTCCGGGTGAACTTTGGAAAGAGTCTGGTCGTTGGAGTGAAATGGAAAACCTGATGGTTCAATTTGTTGATCGTGGAGGGAAAGATCTTTGCTTGAGTCCAACGAACGAAGAGACAGTTACAGATATTTTTAGAAAGATCGTAAAAAGTTATAAGCAATTACCTGTAAGTCTATATCAAGTGAATACAAAGTTTAGAGATGAAATTCGCCCTCGATTTGGTCTTATGAGAGGTCGTGAGTTCATCATGAAAGATGCTTATACTTTTCATCAAGATAAAGAGTGTCTCGATTTAGTTTATGATAAGTTTTACGGAGCTTATGAATCACTCTTTAAAAGAATGGGACTAGATTTTTGCGTTGTACAAGCAGATGCAGGCGCAATGGGAACAAGTGACTCTAAGACTCATGAGTTTCAAGTTTTAGCTCAAACGGGTGAGGATGATATTGTCGCTGCAGTTGATGGTAGCTACGCGGCAAATGTTGAGCGAGCAGAGACTAGAAGAAATGACTTAAAGTTTTTACCAGCAACTGAGATCGAACAAGTCGAAACTCTTAATATGTCGACGATAAAAGATGTTTGTGACTTTTTAAAAGTGCCACAGCACCAAAGCTTAAAATCACTTGTTTATACAGCAGTTTTTAAAGAAGAAGAAAAAAACTATCTCATCATGCTCTTAGGTGATGATGAACTTAATGAAGTGAAGCTTAAAAATTTCTTGGGCGCAAAGCACCTCACAATTGCTAATGCAAAGACGCTATCAAACTTATCTTTAGTAAAAGGCTATATTGGAGCTCATAAATTAGAAGCAAATCTTGAAATTATTTTTGATCAAGCAGTTGAGCTTAACGCATCATATATCACAGGTGCGAATAAAGATAATTATCACTTGAAGGGATTTGTTCCTGAAAGAGATTCAGTGAGTAGTTTTAAGCAAACAGATCTTAGACTGACTCAAGTTAGTGATGTGACAAAAGATGGTATAAACATCGAAATAAAAAAAGGAATTGAAGTTGGGCATATTTTTCAACTTGGCGATAAATACACGAAGTCGATGGGTGTTCAAACTCTAGGTAAAGATAATAAGAAGTTTTCACCATTAATGGGATGCTATGGAATAGGTGTGACTAGAACGATGGCAGCTAGTATAGAGCAAAACCATGACGAAAATGGAATTATCTGGCCAATGCCAATTGCTCCTTACCAAGTTTACTTTGCCGTAATTGGAAAGTCGCAAGAGACCAAAGATTTGGCCAATGAGTTATACGAAAGTTTTTTATCTCAAGGTGTCGAGATTCTTTTTGATGATAGAGGAATGGGACCAGGTGGAATGTTTAAAGATGCAGAGCTTTTAGGAATCCCGATACGGCTGACTCTGGGAGAAAGAGATTATAAAGAAAACGGTAAACTTGAAATTAAGTTACGAAAAGATGGTGCGACAACACATGTTTCTAAAGACGAAGTGAATGAAGCGGTTCAAAATTTGATCGCTCAAGAAATGAAGGTTTAGCGCTATGTCTTTTGATTTAATTTTGGGAAGTCACAGCATTCATCACGCCCTTATAAATAAAGAAAGGAAGAACTTTGAGCTTTGTGCAACAAAGCAGGGTTTAAGCGATTTTAGAAATAAATATGGATTAGACTCGAAAGTGAAAATTCAAACGTTCTCACCAGGAGAACTGACGAATGCTTCGACAAGATTAGCTAACGAGCTTGGATTTAAGGTCGGAAAAGTGCCTTCTGGGATTTTTTTAAAGTGTTCTAAACTTGATTTTATAGGGAATGCTTGGGCACATGACTTCGTAAGTTCAAATGATAAAGTGAAGTTTATAGCACTTGATCGAGTGACAGATATTCATAACGCAGCGGCCATAATGAGAACAGCAGCATTCTTCAATGTTGATGGATTAATTGTTGGCTCAAAAGCTGCCTTTAGCTTAACACCAGGTTTCTTCCGAATCGCTTCGGGTGCTTATGAGTACGTGAAGTTAGTGCATACACCCAGCCTTTCAAAAACATTAGGGAAACTATCGGAAAAAGGTGTTTCAATCATCGGATTTAGTGAAGAGGTCGCAAGTACGCAAGGTGAGCGTTCAGAAAAGTCATGTCTAGTCTTTGGAGCTGAGGAACAAGGCCTTTCTCACGCGGTTGAGAGGCAATTAACTCAACATGTGCAGCTGGAGACAACATCTCCAATCAATTCATTGAATGTTTCGGTGGCAGCATCTTTAGGAATGAATCGCTTCTTTTAAGAAATATCTCTTGCTATATTTTAAAGAATTTCATATAAATTTCCTTACGTGAGTTTTATGGGCTGCTCTAGCTCAGTTGGTAGAGCATCGGTTTTGTAAACCGGAGGTCGCAGGTTCGACTCCTGTGAGCAGCTCCATAAGGCAAGATCTTTGAAATTATAGTACAATGGGCGTGGTTCCCGAGTGGCTAAAGGGATCAGACTGTAAATCTGACGGTGTATACCTTCGATGGTTCGAATCCATCTCGCGCCACCATTGTATTAAATTTCGTTACCAATATGCGGGTGTAGCTCAGTTGGTAGAGCACCAGCCTTCCAAGCTGGGGGTCGAGAGTTCGAATCTCTTCGCCCGCTCCATTTTTCAAGGAAATGACTAGTTATGACATTTCCTTAACCTTCCTTGAAATCAATTTACATACCCCTTGTTTTTTTCTACTTTAACTTAAACCTTTTCACATGCGCGGGGTACAGCAATGAAAACCTTTTTAATTCTATTACTATTTCCATTACTCAGTTTCTCAAAACAACTTCACATCATGTCGTACAATGTACAAAACCTTTTTGACACAACGCATGATAAGTATCGAAATGAAAAGGGTCAACTTGTTGATCAAGATGATTATGAATATCTTCCTTTTGGCTACCCGGGGAAAACAGAAGGTTGTTACGCAAAAACATCTAGTCGTTATAAGAAAATTTGCTTGTCTCAAGATTGGACTCCGAAAAGACTTGAATTAAAAGTAAACCAAATTGCAGATATAATTACGTGTACAAAAATCGAGCGTGACGCAAACGGAAAACTTATAAGGGTTTGTGATAAGAAAAAGCCGGATGTATTGGCCCTCACAGAGGTAGAGAATGAGAAAGTTTTAAGACTTTTACAAAAAAGACTAGGTTATACAGGCCTCTTAATTGCCAAGAAGGGAAGTGATCACAGAGGAATCGATGTCGCTTTACTTTACTCTGGTAATAAAACTTTCAAGTACGTGACTCATACTGATTATAGTATCAATCCATTTTTAGCTAATACTAATGATAAAGATTTAGGCCCACTGAGAGGAAAGTATTTAAGAACGCGATCTATGCTTGAAGCTCTTTTCATGGTTAACGGACGAGAAAAGCTAT
>Ga0114957_1003518_pt1 | contig 14077 bp, 10 predicted proteins | sample BantaG_FD_87175 | JGI IMG/M metagenome (GOLD analysis project Ga0114957, IMG submission 87175) | Marine algal microbial communities from Bantry Bay, Ireland - BantryBay_4 metaG | ecosystem: Host-associated > Algae > Red algae > Unclassified | place: Bantry Bay, Ireland | collected 2014-11-21 | reverse complement strand
TTTGCGATTACTTCGCCAATTTTTCTTCAAATAGCTAAGGCTATTCTCAAAAAAATTGACTCGTACGCACAAAAAATAACCTATTCAAAATGTAAAGCAACTTAATACACCGTGTACTTAGTTTGACGGAATTATTTGATTTTTACTTTTGGCACTTTTATAAATCTACAGGATAATTCCCTATTGGTCAATCGCTTAGGAAATTTAAAAAATAGTAAACAGCCAAATAATTTATCGCGCCACTTACTGGTTTCTGTATCCTCAATAAGTTCGCAAAAAAAATGTTTGATATGAAACATAACTCCACACCTCTATTGCTTTTACTGGCAATTTGCTTTTCAGTTTCCCTTTTTGGTCAGAAAAATGAAGATCTAAAGAAGGCCAACAAGGAATACGACCTGCATGCCTACAATCTGGCGCTGAAGTCTTACAAAAAAGTATTGGATAAGTCTCCTAATCACGTAGAAGCCTTATCAAGTATTGCTGACTCTTATCGTCACTTAGGGCGAATGGAGGAGGCGGCTGAATTTTATAAAAAGGCTATTCAACAACCAGGTGTTGACCCTATCAACTTGCTGTACTATGGCCAAACCCTCATGAGTCTGGGAGACTACGAAAAAGCAGAAGAATGGCTACTTACTTATGCAGAAGGCCAGCCTGTCTTTGGCAATCACTATGCAGAAAGCTGTCGGTTTGCCAGGTCTTTGAGAGGTGTTTCGGCGCTTTATCGGGTCAAGAAAGAATACATTAATACTCCCTCATCTGATTTTGGGCCAGCCTTTTTTGGAAATGAGGTCGTTTATTCTTCCTCCAATAAAGAAATGCGCCGCAAAATGGAACAGGAAAACGCGACTTGGGAAGGTGAAGCTAAAAATCAATTATTTATCAGTGGAATTGATAAAAACGGCTTTCTGGACAAATCTAGATTTCTACTAAGTGATCTAAAAAATACCTACAATGAGGGTAATGTTTCTTACTCCGATAATGGAAAGTGGGTGGCTTTCGCAAAAAATAATTTTGTAGATGGTACCCGTCAGATTCCTTCAAGCGGAATCGAACTGAGCATTTACATTGCGGAAGCTGACGAAAAAGGGGGCTGGAAAGAAGCCAAACCATTTCCTTATAATGGTAGTGGCTATTCTTCTGGTTATCCTAATCTCTCAGCTGATGGCCAAACTTTATATTTTGCCACCAATCGACCTGATGGTTTTGGAGGCTTTGACATTTATGTTGCTTACAAAACTGGAAGCACCTGGTCAACTCCTGAGAACTTAGGCCCGGTCATCAACTCTGAAGGAAATGAAATTACACCTTTTATGGAAGAAGGTGTTTTGTATTTTTCATCTGACTGGCACCATGGATTGGGTGGAATGGATATTTTTCGAGCTGTTACAGAAGGAGGTTTGTGGAGTAAGGTTTTTCATCTTGGGAATGCCGTTAACTCACCAAAGGATGATTATGGGTTTATTTATAAATCAAAAATGAACCGTGGCTACTTCGTCAGTAACAGAGCAGGAGGAACGGGCAAAGAAGATATCTATAAGGTCAGTAAGATGTCTGAATCAATCGTCTTAAAAGTTTTAGATGCGGAAACCAGAGAAGGAATTATGGGAGCCAACCTTGATTTTAGTGCTTGTGGTGAAGCCATTTATCAGACGGATGCTTACGGTAAATATAGTTTTCAGGCCTTTCAGGGATTATCTTGTAACGTTATCGTAAGTCTGAAAGGATATAGAAGTCGTTCTGTCAATGTAAGCTCGGGAGACCGCACAACAGAAAAAGAAATCACTGTTTCGCTTGCGAAGATGGGAGGAGATGGGAATGTTGTTATTTCAAATCCAGTGCCTACTGGTTCTACTCCAACTACATCAAGCAGCGGCTACTCCGGATTTGTTGTCAACGCAGCTGACCATGCGGCTGTTGGAACCACTTATATCACTGCCATGTCAAGAACAACAGGTAGTGAAATTAAAACGACCAGTGATGCCTCAGGAATGTATAACCTGGATTTACTTCCAAACGAAACGTATATCATTCGTTATTCCAAAGCCGGATTTACCGACACACACCAGCAAATATTAACAGGTGATGGTTCGGACAAAAGCATTCTCGGAATTTTAAACTTTATCCCATCAGGCACCAATCTGGAATCAAAAATTGATGTGGTTACTAACAATGGGAATTCCAATTCCAATTCCAATTCCAATTCCAATTCCAATTCCAATTCCAACTCCAATTCCAACTCTAATTCCAATCCCAATTCCAACTCCGGTACCATCGGAGAAGCTGATAAGATTGAAACAACCAGAACAACAACACCACCACCAGTGTCGAAGCCACAAGTGGTGCAGGAAGGTTTTTCCATTCAGGTAGCTGCAATAGGAAAGAATGAGAATATCGAAGTTGGAAAATATGCAAGTCTGGCAGAAGTAGGTAATTTGTATGGTCGTCAGTTACAAGGCTTAAAGAAAATCAGGGTTGGAATTTATGCCAGTCGTGAAGAAGCAATAGATGCCCAGAAAGAAATCACTGCGAAAGGGTTCAGAAAATCGTTTGTCGTATCGGAACGGGTAGAAAATTATTCTGATATTGAAATGTACAGTATGCAGGAAGAAGAAGTGATTCCTGAACCAGAACCAGAAATCGTTTTTAATGAAAATGGAATGTACATGATTCGTCTGGCCACTTATAAAAATCCACAGTTCTTTGATGGCTCTGTGGTGTCCACTTTCGGAAAAGTTGTAGAGCGCATTCGCGGGGATATGACGATTAAATTATTGGCGAGTTATACAAACAGAGCTGATGCTGAAAAGGCAAAAATCAAAGCAATAGCCTCCGGTTTTAAAGGAGCTCATATTGTGATTGAGGAGAATGGGGAATTGAAGAAGATCTAATTTCCTTGGCCGCGGTTGTCTTCCATCTCCCACGTCAACACATAAGAAGCTCGACACGAAGCACCACCACCGTGTCCTCCGTTACCTTAAATCGCTCATCCAACCGATGACCGACAACCCAACAAATTTTATTGCCGGATACCAGCAGCCAGATTTGCTCTTTTTCAAAGAGGGATAGTTTGGCATTGATGAAAAAGTCTTTCAGCTTTTGTCTTTGACCATTCATACCCAGGGGATAAAAACTATCGCCAGACTGCCAGCGTCTTAGCTGTAGTGGAAATTGTAATTTATTTTGATCGAGTAGGGCGATGTTTTTTTCGGAAGGAAAAGTATCCGGTTTTGGTCTGTTCCATTGAAAGGAAAACGGTTGGTCTCCTGTACTAAGGCTGGTTTGGTTTTGATGAATTTCAAGTATTTGGAGTTGAAATTTTTCTGTCGGTTCAATTAGTAATACATCCCGATTGATGAGCAGGCGATGAGCGGGAGAAAAGAACTGCGAGCCGGAATTAATTTTGCGCTCAGCTAAAATATTTTGAACCTGATTGTTGAGAAAGCCAAATGGTGTTAACAATTCAAACAAAATGCTTGCAGGAGTGGGGGAGTCCATCAATTTTTTCAAATCAATCGCGTAGCCCGTTGCTGTTTCTTTCATAACCTTTGTCCGCCACCAATCAATGGCCCATAAGTAAATTTGCTCCAGCTCTTTTAGATGTTCAAAGTTCTGTAAAGTCGTTTTCTCAAGATTTGGGTTTATTGCTTTCAGGACAGGAATTGCTTCCAACCTTAGTTGATTGCGATCGTATTTAGTAGTTGCATTAGATGCGTCTTCCCGGTGCTTTAAATCATGCGTTTTAGCGAAAGCCAGAATATCCTCCTTGCTGGAAAAAAGCAGAGGACGAATTATTTTTTCATTTTTTATCGGAATACTTCTGAGGCCTCTGATACCGCTTCCCTTGGTAAAATTATAGAGAAAAGTTTCAATCCTGTCATTGTTGTGATGGGCTGTTGCAATTGTTTCAAACTGATTATCAATACTAATTTCTTTTAACCAAGTGTAACGAAGATTTCTGGCAGCGACCTGAACAGACTGTTTTTGATCTATTGCAACTTGCTTTGTGTCAAACTGAGTGGAGAAAAACGGAACATCATATTTTATTGCAAGGGATTTACAAAACTGTTCATCCCCGTTTGATTCCTCGCCCCGTAACTGAAAATTGCAGTGTGCTATCGCAAAAGGCCATTTAGCCAGACTAAACAAATGGCAGAGTACCACAGAGTCAATACCACCGCTTAGTGCTATCACAGTAGTTGTATTAGGAGATACCAGTTGATGTTTTTGGCAAAAAGCTTTGAATTCTTCTAGCATAAGTTTAGGTTCAGTTGCAAAGGCTTCCTTCTTTTCTGAAAGGCAAATATATCAAGAACATGCCTAAGTTTTGAACAACTTCTTTATGAATGGAGCTCAGTTCAAGGTTAAATTGAAGAAATACTGAGCTTTTAAACAACTTCATAAATTGTATATCAGCATTTTTGATTACACATCTTCATCACCTGATTTGTGTCGTTGGGAAAACTTTTTAGCTAAAAAGTAAAAAAAAGCTGTAATACCTGTTACCTAATCTTTTAATATTAGTCTATCTAAGCAGGTAGTCAAATTAAATTAGCTAATGAAGTGATTGCAAACACAATTTTGACTAACTGTTTAAGCAGATACTCAATTTAAATAACTTCTGTGTCTTTTAAATTTATTCTTCACCAATTTCCTGCGGCAATAGCCAGGCTATTACCTTGAAAATTGGCTCGTCTAAATCCAAAATACATCAGCATTTATCCTAAAGATAAATTTGACGACCTGCTTAAAGCTAATAATTGCTGATAAACCGACCAACAAGCATGGACAGTTCCGTGGTATGAGATTTATAAAAACAGAAAACAAGGAGTACAAAGAAGTAGCAGACGAAGAACTAATACGTTTGATACTAAATGAAGGAAGAAAAGACCTTCTCGAAATCATATACGACCGGTATGTAGGTAAGGTGTATTATAAGTCATCCGCACTGGTTAGTGATAGAGAGTTGGGAAAGGATTTGACACACGATATTATGGTAAAGATTCTGTTGAATCTTTCCAAATTTAGTGGAAAATCTGCCTTTGGACTTTGGGTAAATTCAATCACTTACAATTTTTGTATGGATTATTTGCGAAAGCAAAAAAGGCAGAAAACAAATAGTGTGGAAGGGGAGTATTTTGCCACTGTAGAATCAGATAACAGTGAGCTCGAATACAAAACCCTGAAAGAAATGCGGCTAAATCAACTGGAAGAGCTTTTCAAGCAGTTGAAGCCAGAAGAAAAGATGGTCATGATTATGCGCTACAAAGATGGTATGTCTATACGAAACATTGCAGAAGCTTTAGACACGAAAGAGGGTACCATCAAGATGCGGTTGAAAAGATCAAGAGACCGATTAGGAAAACTTTTAAAAACCAGTAACTATGAAGAATGAAGACATCGAATACGATGGTGAAAGTTCGGAGATAAAGAGCTTACTGGAAGACAAATTTGGTGAGTTCATTGATGATGGTGATGTACCGGATGATATAAAAAAAGAAGTATTTAGTTCGCTTAATACCCTGACTTTGATTGGTGACCTGGCCGATTTATTTACTGTAAAGTTCGCTAAAACTAATATGAATATCATCGGGCCTTATAATGAAGATTTGCCAGAGATTCCAGATGAGTAAAGTTTCTGATTTTGTAAGAACACGAAAGTGCTACTTAGAGAAAACTTTTTAATGCTAATACCTACTTAACCAACTAATTATGAACGATGACTTAACGAGTGCCTCGGACTTTTTTTTTCATTCTTTAAAAACAATGGGAAATTCCATTGCTTCTGCTTTGCCGGGAATTGTATCTGCCCTTGTCGTATTTTTAATGGGCTGGTTGATCGCCAAATTCATATCGTGGATTGTTTTCAGGGTTTTAAACAGAATCAATTTTGATGGTTTGGCACAAAAAATTGAAGCAGATGCATTTTTGAAAAATGCCAAACTGGAACAAACACCGTCTGGCCTGATTTCAAAGTTTATTTATTGGGTGCTAATGTTGTTTGTTTTTATTACTGTAACAGACATGTTGGGTTGGCATAAAGTATCAGAAGAGATTGGAAAATTATTGGGTTACTTACCCAAAATATTCTTTGCCATCGTCTTTTTTATTATCGGAATTTATATCGCCACCTTTGTGCGAAAAATAATAACTGGGGCTACAGCAAGTATAGGCTTAAGTGCCGGCCGTCTTATCGGTACCGTTGTTTTCTATTTTATGATGATAGTGGTCACGATTACATCACTTGATCAGGCGGGGATGGACACGACTATGTTGAGCTCTAACTTGCTAATGATCATTGGAGCCATTTTACTGGCGGCATCTGTCTCTTATAGCATAGCTTCCATTGATTATGTCAAAAACATACTAGCAGGTTTTTTTACACGAAAGACCTTTAACGTAGGCCAAAGAATAGAAGTAGACAATGAAATAGGAAATATTAAAGACATTAATAATCTTTCCGTTATTCTGGAAAAAGACAATGGAGAAGAAGTGATGATTCCTACTAAAATTTTGCTCAACAGCAAAGTAAGAATTCTTCCCACAAAATAATAATATCGGCTCCGGCCGATCAGGAACTTATAGTTGGTTTATTAGCATTTAGTAGTCCCGCCACTCACTCGTGAGTATGGTGGGGCTGCTTTTTTTAGAGGGCTGTGTTCATATGGTTTGTGAAATTTAGGTCGGTTTCAGAAAATCTTGTACTTTCATCTTTTGAAATCATCTATTTTTAAAGACTTTGTCACGGTTTTTGGGTTGATGACTAATTAGTTCATTACTCAAATGTGGGTAAGTGTTGGATGTTTTATGCGCCCCTGCGCAGAAGCTTCAGCGTAGGAGCACGGGCGTGGGGATGTTGGTTTTCGTCTATCGGTGAGCCCGTCTGGCATGGGGTCAGCCTGACAGGCTCCGCATATTTTGTAGGCCTCACCGATGGTCGAGAACCAACATCCTTCGCTCCGCATTGCGGAGTCGAAAAAACATCCAATAGTTAACATCCCCAATACTCCACAAAACAGTTAATAAATCAATCAAATATGAAATCATCTATCAAACTACTACAGGTATTCGCATCCTTGATCCTGTTCTCAGGCTTGCTTTTGACCTCTTGCAAAAGCGATAAGACAGCAGATCAGCAAGCTGCGACAACATCAGGCGAAGAAGGCGCTCCCGCTCCCCAACACTTTAAATCTGAACGTGCTGCCGTCCTGGTCGGATTCTGGCACTATTCCATGATTGTGGGCGATGCTAAGGATAAAGAAAAATACCAGAACCGTTGGATCGACATCAAACGCGATGATACCTTTACCTCTGGTCTTTTAGACAAACAGACCAATAGCGGGACCTGGTCTTTCGCAGATGAAACCGAAACAGTCATTTTGCATTACGACAAAAAAGATGAAGGCTTAGCCTATGAATGGAACATTCAGGGATTTGGCGACATGGTGATCTGGAAAGGCAACACGGCTAGTAATCCGAAGGCTACTCAGATTAAGATGATGAAGCAGAAGGAGCCTAAGTTTCCGGGTACTGCGGAGGAGTAGGGCTTTTTTAAGTATGGAGTAGGAGGTATACGCACTAACGCGTTTCAAAGACGGGTAAAGCCTGTCCCGAGAATCGGGGCACTTTTCGCAAAGCAAAGGGATGGCTGAGCTGCAAACTTGGAGAATAACTTTAAACAACTTTAATACTAGCACTGCTTTACGTAGGTGCATTGGAGTATTTTACTCAGAATGAGCATTATCCAAGTAGGCGTGTTGAGTACTTCGTAGTAATTCCAAATTTGATAGCTGCTATTGCCTGCAGTTATTGTATAAAGCAAATGGCAGATTTATTGATTCCAAAGAGACCCGCTTTCAAAAAATAAAACCAACACTTGTTTTTTGGACGCCACCGGAAGCTAAAAATCCTGTCATCCCCTAATCCCAAAAATCATAACTCTGAAAGTATTTGGTTTTTAATCCCAATCTCCATACGTAAGAAGGCAGCTTCCCACTTCCAACTACTTCCTTATCCCCCGAGAGCTTATCCACTTCCGATACCTATTCGCATTCGCATTATGCCCCTTCAAGGTCTTCGCAAATGCATGATAACCAGATAGATCAGGCTTAGCACAAAAGAAAATAAAACCATGATTCTCTGCATTTAGCACCGCATCGATGCTCGCAATGGAAGCCATCCCGATCGGGCCAGGGGGCAGACCCTGGTACATGTACGTATTGTATGGAGAGTCAAAGCGAAGGTGTTTGTTCAATACCCGACGGATCGTGAAATCCTGGTTGGCAAAAACAACCGTCGGGTCCGCCTGTAGCAACATGCCTCTTTTTATTCGGTTGATGTAGACACCTGCGATGCGTCTTTTTTCATCATTTTTGTTGGTCTCTCTCTCCACGATAGAAGCCAGTGTGTAAACTTCATTTTTACTCATGCCCATTTTTTTTGCCTGAGCTTCCCGGTCATTTTTTTGCCAGAACTTTGCGTTTTCTTTGACCATTCTTTCGAAAAATTGCTCGCTGTCCTGGTTCCAGAAAAACTCGTAGGTGTTGGGAATAAAAAGACTGGTTAGTGTTTGTTGGTTGTAACCAAATTTGCCAATGTAGCTATCATCGTAAAACAGATTAATCAAGTCCTGTGAATCAGGCTCAATAAATCGGCTGGCTACTTCCGCGATTTGACCGAGTGTGCGTTCATTGTTTAAAATAACTTTGACCGGAGCTTGTTTGCCACCCCGTAGGTGGGTTACGAGCTGGCGGTTGGTCCATCCCGGTTGTATTTCAAAACGCCCGGATCGCATCACAGGTTTTTTGTAATTCATCTGGCCGGCTACCCAGTTAAAAGATGCGGTGTCGATCAACATTTTTTTAGACAACAGTTCCTGAAGTACATCTTCATAACTTGCATTACCTGGAATGTAGACATAAGGGTCTTCTAATTTGTCCACCACATTTGGAGCAAAAATATCCATGTATTTGGAATACCCAAAGTACGCTGCGATCAGACCAGCCACGAGGAAGAATATCAAGCCTTTTTTCATCATTTCTTTTAATTGTAGGGAGTGCTTATTTCAGTGACTCAAATAATGCATATGGGTGGATGTTAGATGTTAGATGTTTTTTTACGAGCGCTTTGCGCCGTAAAACAACATCCAACATCCAATTTTTCAATATTGCTCACTCTCATTAGGAAAATCATTCGATTTCACGTCCTTTATATAATGCTCAGCAGCGCCTTTTATTTCTTCATACAAGTCGAGGTACCTTCTTAGAAAACGCGGTTGAAAATCTTTGGTCAAACCAAGCACATCATGGGTCACCAATACCTGCCCATCCGTGTCAGGGCCCGCACCGATACCAATGGTCGGGATGGTTAAACTAGCCGAAACTTCTTTTGCAAGTGCTGCCGGTATTTTTTCTAAAACAATGGCGAAGCAGCCCAGCTCCTCCAGTTTCAGCGCATCCGATTTTAGTCGGTCGGCCTCATCTTTTAGTTTGGCACGAACCGTGTATGTTCCAAATTTATAAATAGACTGAGGGGTCAGGCCCAAATGCCCCATTACCGGTACACCGGCAGACAATACCCGTTTGATGGAATCTTCAATTTCATAACCACCTTCCAATTTAACAGCGTGTGCACCAGACTCTTTCATGATTCGAATGGTAGAAGAGAGTGCCTTTGTAGAATTGCCCTGGTAAGAACCAAATGGAAGATCCACCACTACCAAAGATTTTTTTACACCCCTGATAACAGAAGAGGCATGATAAATCATCTGATCCAATGTGATCGGTAGGGTAGTCTCATGACCAGCCATTACGTTGGAGGCAGAGTCACCAACCAGTAGTACATCCGTCCCGGCAGCATCCAGAATACGAGCCATCGAATAATCATAGGCTGTGAGCATGGATATTTTCTCCCCGCGAGCTTTCATGGCTTGTAGTGTGTGGACGGTTATTCTCTTAACCTCTTTACTTATTGACATAAATTTGAATTGTTAATGTTGATTTTGTAAAGGTATTTCAGGAGTTTCCCAAAAACCTCATTCCCAAAACCGAAAGATATTTAAAATATTGGATATTAAACGAGTGCTTCTACGAGTCACAGACTAATTTAGGTTGAAATGTCTGTTTTTTAATGAATTGCATAGCTGCTACAAGTTCAAATTCGTCCGATACACGTCAATGAAGCCCGATTTGATTTTTAAACTTCTTTTAAATAAAGTACCTTTGAGGCATGAAAAGATTATTGATTTTAGCTTGTACAATAAGTTTGATATTTGGTACCTATTCTTGTTCAAATGACTTCGACCTGGTAGATAAATGGAAAGATATCCCTGTAGTTTATGGTTTGTTGTCTGCTGCAGATGATGTGCATTATGTTCGGGTAGAAAAAGCGTTTCTTGATGACAATACTTCAGCCTTTGATATTGCTCAGATTGCAGATTCGCTCTATTATGACGATGCCGCTGTTACTTTGATTCGCAAATCGAATGACAGTCGCTATACCATGACAAAGGTAGATGGAAATCTCGAAGGCTTCATGCGCGATGAAGGTGTTTTTGCCAATGTGCCCAATTATCTTTATAAATTACAGTTTCCTGTCAATGATTCACTCGTTCCCGGAGAAGTATATCAACTAGAAATCAATCGGGGAGACGAGCTATCATTGGTGACCGCAGAGGCTTTAATTTTAGATCATGTTTCAGTGAAGCAACCACAAGAAGGTACGGCACTGGGAATGGAGTTTGGAAACCAAACGGCTTTCCAATGGCGCTTTGAAAAGGAAAACGCCATCTTCTTTGATATCTATATAGATTTTTACTACAACGAGATTGCTGGTGGGGTAGAAGAGTTAAAATCATTTAGATGGATGGTAGAAAATAATATCTCCAATGACGACTTTGTACCTGTTTTAACCTATAAGTTTGACAACGAATCCTTTTATTCCGCTATCGCAAATAATATTCCTGTAAGCACCGGTGAAGTACGTGAATTTGAATACATGGAATTTGGAGTACGTGCAGGTGGACAGGAAATTTATAACTACATTCAGGTGAACCAGGTCAACACAGGTATTACCGGATCCCAGCTCCTTCCTAACTATACCAATATGTCTGAAGGATATGGCATCTTCTCTTCTACTAATTCTGCTTTTAATACTGTCTTCTTAAATGCTGCTACTTTAGATTCTTTGGAAAATGGTATTTTTACCAGAAATCTGAACTTCCAGTAAACTAAGGAGACCGTCGTAGGCTTCGCCTTGACTGAGAGAGACCGCTTCGCTGTCAGATTTCCCACAATCGTGGGCACCGCATTAGCGGGAAAGTCTGACAGCGCAGCGGTCTCTTTAGTTATGCCCAGGTCGTAACGGTCTCTCAACGCAGCGGTCTGACAACAAAGCGGTCTCAACACTTCTGACGTTTTGTCACCTCCAAAAGTGCCTAAATCTGCCAAAGATTGTCCCCTATTTCCACAAAAACTAACAAAAAGTCAGCTTTTTAGTCCAATCTGGCCCTTGGCATATCTATTGATCAAGGAAGTATGTAAACTGAAATTACTTAATATTAAATCTTATAGAATGAGTAAAATAATTGGGATTGACTTAGGAACAACCAATTCATGTGTTGCCGTAATGGAAGGTAACGAACCGGTTGTGATTCCTAACGATGAAGGTCGCCGTACCACCCCATCCGTTGTTGCTTTTATGGACAATGGTGAGCGTAAAATCGGTGATCCTGCAAAACGTCAGGCAATCACAAATCCAACACGTACTATTTCATCCATCAAGCGATTCATGGGTAGCCGCTTCAGTGAAGTTAAATCTGAAGTTGACCACATGTCTTACAAAGTGGTGAAAGGCGATAATGATACTGTACGGGTAGACATCGAAGGCAGACTATATACTGCTCAAGAGCTCTCTGCCATGGTATTGCAAAAAATGAAAAAAGTTGCAGAAGACTTTTTGGGATCTGAGGTAACGGAAGCAGTTGTTACTGTTCCTGCTTACTTTAATGACTCTCAACGTCAGGCAACCAAAGAAGCTGGTGAAATCGCCGGTTTAACCATTAAGCGTATTATCAACGAGCCTACTGCAGCAGCACTGGCTTATGGTTTGGATAAGCGTAATAAAGATGCGACAATCGCAGTGTATGACCTTGGTGGTGGTACATTTGACATCTCTATCCTTGAATTAGGGGAAGGTGTATTTGAAGTAAAATCAACAAACGGAGACACACACCTTGGTGGGGATGACTTTGACCGTGTGATTATTAAATACCTGGCTGATACTTTCAAAGATCAGGAGAATATTGACTTGCGTAAAGATCCGATGGCGCTTCAGCGTTTGAAGGAAGCAGCTGAGAAAGCAAAAGTTGAATTGTCTTCTTCTTCAGAAACAGAGATCAACTTGCCGTACATCACAGCAGTTGACGGTGTGCCTAAACACCTGGTGGTCAAATTGCCACGAGCAAAATTTGAAGCATTGGCGGATGATTTGGTGCAGCGCACATTGAAGCCTTGTGAATTGGCTTTGAAAGATGCTGGTATGTCAAAGACGGACATCGACGAGGTAATCCTTGTAGGTGGTTCAACTCGTATTCCGCGAATTCAGCAGGCTGTTGAAGAGTTTTTTGGCATGAAGCCAAACAAATCTGTAAACCCTGATGAAGTAGTTGCCATTGGTGCATCTATCCAGGGTGGTGTATTGAGTGGAGATGTACAGGATGTATTGCTGCTTGATGTAACGCCACTTTCAATGGGTATCGAAACGATGGGAGGGGTTTACGATGTAGTCATCGAATCTAATACAACCATTCCTAGTAAGAAATCAAAAGTATACTCTACAGCAGCTGACAATCAGCCATCTGTTGAGATTCACATCTTGCAAGGAGAACGCCCAATGGCGAAAGATAACCGTGCAGTTGGCCGGTTTATTTTAGATGGTATTCCACCAGCACCAAGAGGAGTACCTCAAATTGAGGTAACCTTTGATATGGATTCCAACGGTATTCTCAGCGTTTCTGCTAAAGACAAAGGAACTGGTAAAGAACAAAACATTCGTATTGAAGCTTCTACTGGTTTGTCCAAAGAAGAAATCGAAAGAATGAAAACGGAAGCGGAAGCCAATGCAGATTCAGATAAAGCTGCCCGTGAAAAGGTAGACAAGATGAATGCTGCTGACTCTATGATTTTCCAAACGGAGAAGCAACTAAAAGAGTTTGGTGAGAAGATTCCTGAAGCGAAAAAAGCAGACATTGAAGCGGCCAAAGAAGAGTTGTCGGAGGCGCACAAAATGGCTGACATCGAGAAGATCGATGCGGCTATGGAAAAGATGAACGCAGCCTGGCAGGCAGCCAGCCAGGATATGTACGCACAAGGTCAGGACGGTGCTCCTACGGCTGAGCCAACAGGAGATGCTACGAATACTGCGGATGCAGGTGGGTCTAATCCTGCGGAGGACGATGTGACGGACGTAGAGTATGAAGAAGTAAATGACGATAAAGCTTAAGTGAGGTGTCGGGAGTCAGGGGCGGGGAGTCCGTTTCCCTCTACTGTGATCTCTTGACTATTTTTACTTAAGTTTTTAGATAACTGAAAAAGCCTTCTGTGATTTTTATCATGGGGGGCTTTTTTTTGGAGGAGTCAGGAGGTCAGGGGCGGGGAGTCCGTTTCCCTCTACTGTGATCTCTTGACTGTTTTTACTTAAGTTTTTAGATAACTGAAAAAGCCTTCTGTGATTTTTATCATGGGGGGCTTTTTTTTGGAGGAGTCAGGAAGTCAGGGTCAGGAACGGGGAGCCCGTTTCCCTCTATCGTGGGGCGCGCTCACGGGCATTGCCTCCGCAAAGTAATCCCCAAAAAACAGGCAAAAATCAAAAATTTTATGTAAATTATATTTAATATGATAAGTGACGGGAAAAAATTATTTGGTTTTTTACTATCTTTCCAAATTTACTAAGCGAAGTTGTTTAAAGTTATTCTCCAAGTTTGCAGCTAACTCATTGATCCCGAATACTTCAGCTATTCTTCGTCGCCGTAGCTTTGGCTACATAAATTCTGAAAAGAATTTCCCGCTTGCGGATG
>Ga0114957_1003517_pt1 | contig 14078 bp, 14 predicted proteins | sample BantaG_FD_87175 | JGI IMG/M metagenome (GOLD analysis project Ga0114957, IMG submission 87175) | Marine algal microbial communities from Bantry Bay, Ireland - BantryBay_4 metaG | ecosystem: Host-associated > Algae > Red algae > Unclassified | place: Bantry Bay, Ireland | collected 2014-11-21 | reverse complement strand
GGTGGGCCCCCCCCCCCGGCGGTGCCCCCCCCACGCGCGCCGCTGGCGCGTCCACGTGAACGGGTTTGCAGTGCGCCGCCGGCGGCGGGCGGTCCCCGCGGCGGCTGCGTGGGTGCGCTGTACCGCCCTGCTTTTTTCAAGCCTGCCTGCGCCGGTGGCCGCCCAATCGTCAACCGACGGGTGACCGGGGGGGCCGTGACAAGGACAGCAAGGCGGGGGGCGCGCGCGCCACACAAACGCACTGGCAGCCGCGCCCAGCGGGGGCCCCAGTGGCCGGATGAGCAAACGTACAATTCGAAAGCCGGAAGGGACGATACAGCGCGTGGCGCCCGCCCGAGCGCAGCACCGTGCGCTCCGTCAGGACTGGTGGAACACGAGGCCATGGCTGTGCCGCGTACGTAGACGCGTTGAGGCGTCGCGACGCCTCTGAGGCCGAGTCCCGTTTTCCAACAGGGGACAAGCGGCGCGATGAGTGGTCGGCGCAGGCCAATGCACGGTATCCGGATCGGCAGAACATAGCGTCCATAGCACCCCCCCATTCGGCGGTCATCGTGCGCGCACACCGGCCGGAAAGGCATCAACCCACCGGCGGTCGGGGGGGCATGGCCCAATCGGTGGGGAGCCAATGTCGGATATGTTGGCGAATGGGGGGCTACCGCCCCTCCCACGCCCGCCCGGCGCCGCCCCGCCGCCAATCTGCCCGCCCAGCCGCGTCGGTCGGTTGCGGCTGGGCCACGGGAACAGAGACACCAGCCGCGCGTGACGGCCGTGGCCCGCCCGCTCTTCCCTGCGTTGTGCCCGGCGTCAGTGTGCTGTGGTTTGCGGCGGCGGCCCACCGTTCCGGGGCCCCGTCACGGTCCCTGACGAGGTACAGTATCACACCGCCGTTCCCGCGGCAAAGTGGCCAACACCAGCAATGCACACTGAACCACACACGGCGTGACGCGGGTGGGGCCTCGATTCGTTCAGACCCGCGCCGCGCGAGCCGCGGGAAAATGCAAGGTGGAGAGCCGCGGAACCAGTTTACAGTCTCCCGCGATTTTTCGGACCGGATAATATGCAAGGCGCAAACAGTGGCGTCGTCGCCATTCATGCGCTTTCGCGCCCTCGCGCGGGGCGCCGATGCACCGAGCCTCGGTCCACGCGGCAGCCCGATTCAAGAGGAAAAATCTATTCGAAAAGCTGTGCTCGAAAAAGCCGGGTGCGGTGCGCAGTCCCTGATCGCGAGCTCGGTGCCAAAGACAGTCGGGTCACGCAGGTTCGATGGCCATAATTAGAGGGTCAGAAGAAAACAACTTTGAGAGACACAATGCAGTTGGCCGCCGCAGTCCCTTGCTAGTACATACATCCTGCTGGGCTGCTCCGTGCTGACCGTTGCAGCCGGTGCTGCACCTCCCCAATGCATGGAAACTTTTGCTCATATCCTCCTTTTCGACGATCAACAGTGCGCTCGATGCGCCTATGCAAATCCCTGTGGACGCAGACACGCCAATAGGACCATGTGAAGAAACCACAGTGACCATGATAGGAGAACGAGCCAAGCACAAGCTGGAATCAGGAACCAGTGAAAGTGCTTCTGGTCAGCCACAGTCAGAGAGAAAAAGACCTCGCGTCACGTGCAGGCGCACATAGCCAGCTGCGCCGCGGTGTCACGGCCGTGAGGCAATAAAACGGTCGGTGCAAGTGGAAGCGTATAGGGAGGGGCACGGGCTGAAGACAGGTGGGGTTGCGGGGAGGAGGCACAAGCGCGTCGAGAGGCAGGCACCAAACGTACACAAGGCGGGGAGAAGCGCCCTCAAAGACGACGCATCCACAGGGCAAGTGGCAAGACAAGGTAGAGGCAACGAGCTGCGCTGGGGCGAGAGGGGGAGGAGGAGAGGGGAGCAGGGCGGCGCCGTTGCAGCGTGCGGCGAGAGCGATGGCGGTGACATCCGGCCAACGACGATGGCGTCGGCGATGGCAGTGCACGTGGCGTGGGCGGCTGCCAACGCGAGGTGCAAGGCAGCCTCCTCGCTGCAGCTGCGGTCTGTGGCCGGGACATTTCACCGAACTGCTTAACCGACACCAGTGAAGATTTTTCTGAACTTGATCGCAGTTTGCTCTTTGGAGACAGGCAGTTGCAGACAGGTGTGTGTTTCACATTGCGATTGAAGCGTACTGGTCACATGCTGCAAGACATTTGTCCATTTCCTTGTTCAACCTGTCGATGTGAGCCGTTACGCTCATGACGGCCTGGCACCTGCATGGGCCCGCCTCGAGAGAGGGTACGAGAGACGCCAAACGGAAACACGCAGTGTTCGGGCTCTGTTTCCCGCATGGATAGACCAAGAAAGCGACATGTGTTTGCCTGTTGCCAGAAAAAGTTTCCTGTTTGGCTTTCCGTTGGGAGGCCGCATGCAGCGACGACAGTGTGGCGGTGAGGCGTCGGCCACCGGAAGCCGTGGAAGATACGGCTGGGTCGCCTCCGCGTCTGCCCGTCGGCCGGCGTTTCTGCCCGGTTCGATTTCGCACCTCGTTTAACGTTGGTGTCGGCGTTGTCGCAGTGACCTTGTCACCAGGGTGACGAGGTTTCCACGACACACGTCAGCGGTGCCGGCGGACAGTGCGTCCGCCGGGCCCTCGCCGCTCCCACGGATCAGCGACGCCTGGCGGTGTCGGTCTGCAGAGCGTGTTGGTGGGACATGGGTCGGCATCGTGCTCGCGCCGCACGGCAGGACGCAGACCAGCCTCGGCGCGCAGGGACGGCCGGGTGTGTGCACGGCCGTTGCATGACGGGGCGGAGTGTGGAAGAGCGACCATCGTGCTGTCTGCTGTCCCAACTTTCTGCTGCAGGGACGCCTGCCATTTGGTCCACTTTTGTGGGGTTTCCATTGGGAGAGGACAGTTGACGAAGAGGATGGCTTTGACCGCGTCCACGACAAGAGGCGGTGGAGGACCGCTCCGCATGGCACCTCCCCTGCCCCCTCACCCGGGGATGGCGTGGTCCGACGAGGTACCGTATCCATTGCCACCCGAGCACATGGTGTGCAGTCGAGCAGGGAGTGAACGGTGGTGGTGTCGTTGACGAGACTCGGCTGCTGCGCGGCCGGGAGTCGCCAGTAACGCGAGGGAGGCGGGGCGCCGAGAGAGTCAGCATGGCGACCGCCCCAGCCCTCTCGCGCCCCTCCCAAGGTACAGCTGGAGACGTCGGGTTCGACCGAGAGCAATATTGTGAATGGGCATCACTGCCAAAAACATCTCGACGTGCACCGCGACAAGGTGCGCCGGGCTTGATGCCACGTGGGGGCGCGAGCGGCGGTATCGATGGCGGGGTGGTGCCACAGGGACCGCCACTCAGCCGACCAGCCGCGTGGCCGCCGCACGGGAATGCCTCTGATGTGAGCTGACCACGATCATTGACAGTGGCGTTGGGGGGGAGGGGCGCATCCCCTGCCACGTCGGCGTCGGCGGCATCGCGGCTACTTTGACGGGCGCCACGCCTTCGAGCACGTCGACGCCGCAGGATGTCGGCACAAACACTTCCCCACATGAGCCGTCAGCGACCCGCATGCTGTACATGTCGGAGGGGGTGCCAGTCACTGTGGAAAAAGGCGTTTCTTTGGGCAGATGCGGCTGTGCCCTCGCCACGAACGGGAGAGGAGGTCCCGTGAAAGAGCATCGCGAGTTGAGGCGCATGCTTTCACATGTAATTAAGAGTGGAGGGACAACGTGGGTATTTACAAAAACTCCACAGATCAACGAGAGTGCCGCGCGGCACGCGAGAGCTCGCCAGCCGCAATGGAGACTGTTGTGGGCATCCACAGCTGCTCGGCCGAGCCGCGGCACACCGTGAGTGCTGTCGCTTGTTGCCCCCCGTTCCCTCGCCGTCTTCCTGCCCGTTGTGCCCGCCACCCCCGCTCCATGCCCCCTCTCCTTCCTCTGCCATGCGAGTTCCATCTGACGTCGTCTACGGCGCGTTTGGAGTGACGCTGCTCGTGGCCATCGTTGTCTTGGTGCGATTGATGACGGTCCTACGGCGCCAATTTCTCGCAGGCTTCCTCGGCGATCGGGGGCAGCCCGCAGCCGACGCGCAGAGGGCATCGTTTGACTCTGTTGACAGTGCGTTGGTCTTGGACGTTCTGGAGCGCAGCGCCGCCACCGCCATTACTGGCGTGTCGTCCCCGCCGCGCGTGTCGCTGCCAGAGGAGGAGGCGGCGGAGGCCGCCAAGCGGCCGCCACTACCCGTATCGCGTGCCGAGCTGGACCGTCTCTGCCCGCCGATAGCACTGCCGCAGGCCAAGGGGGGGGAGGAGGGGACCCCAGCGTGTGCGGTGTGCTTAGAGGCAATGGCCGATGGGCACATCGTTCGCCAGATGCCAGCATGCGCACACCTGTTTCACGATGCGTACGTTTTCCATTGGAGGGGGATGGTGCAGTCGCTGTATGGACTGTTTTTCTTTTCGGTCTGCTGGTGGCTTGGTGGTGACGGGTACCAGGTAGTTTGCATGCTAACATTTTTAGTCTGTTCACTAATCCCATTCTTTTCTTGTTCGTCTTCCTTTTGGTTCTATCTGTCCGGGCGGCAGATGTATTGCCGTGTGGGCATCCCGCAAAAACCGGTGTCCCGTGTGCAACCAGGCCATCGCGCCGGTCGACGAAGTCCCTCTTGTGGCCGCATCTGTTGTCCACCAACAGCGGAGGCAGCAGCAGGCGCGGACGCTGGAGCACCAAGCCGCGAACGGCTGACTGTATGATGGCGCGCCATCGCCAACTGTATCGCGCATGATGGTCCGCGCCATGTCGGTCGGGCTCAATACCCGTGGTCCGTGAGACTTTGCGCTCTGTGATGCGTGTATTGCTGCTTTGCTTCTCGTGGCGCCGACGAGGAGTTGTGCAAGAAGCCGGTAGACCCAGACGTGTGGCATGGACAACGTGCAGAGTGGCTTCCCAGCCAGAAGTGACGGCCGTGCAGCCAATGAGGCTACCTGGGTACGGGGTTCTGTTCATCTAAGAGGGCTTACAGGGCACCCTGTCGGCCACACTTGCGGCGATGCCCTCGGCACATGAACCATTTCGTGCGAGTGCGGGCTGCACATTCGAGCTATGCACCACTTCTCTAGGTTAGTCTGCGCGCCCATCGCCATGGAGCTGCCTGCACGTGAGGGCATTCTGTAGCGGAAGTGTGTGGATGACTTTTGAGCATGCGGCATGATGAGCATCTGCCTCTGTACAGACTCGGCTGAGCTCGTACCACTTGGCTGGGAGAGCTCTTTTTCTATGTGTCCATGTGATTCTCGCTTCCTGCGCCGTCATGCGTGGATTGCATCTGCAGAGAGAAGAACAACGCGCCGACTCTCGACGTTTGCATAGCGCAGTACGAGCAGCCGTTGCACCGAAGATCGAGAGGACTTCTGCTAATTACATCTCGTCCATGTCGTTTTTTTTTGTGGGCAGCAATCCCTGTTTTTGCCAAGGCACCCACTCTGACAGCAGCAAAGGGGGCTGTGGCTACCTGGGCAGTCAAGTGGGCGCCAAACCCCACACATTCCAGGAGGAGCGTCCCTGCACCCTGCGGGTGGCACGCGATAAAATGGCCAAAGGCAAGGGCTTGCACATCCTCTATGCCGTCCGCCCAGTTGACTGCTGCCGCCCAACGCGATGCGCTCCTGCCGCGTGGGGCTGTTCCTGTCTATGGACCTCACCCTCCGGCGAGACTACACCACGTATTGAGCTTTGTGCGCAGAGTGTCAAGAACTCTGTGGCGGTCGGCGGCGTGACGGGGCTGCTATCGGAGCATCGCGCAAAGCTCATTAGAGTCTGGTCGCGGCTGGTACAGGCACCATGAGGTGCAACATGTGCTGGAAGGATGTGTTGGGGCAAGGCTTCCTCACGCGCTGCCGCCACCTGTTCTGTACGTTTGGTCTGCGCGTTTTGTGGGCCCGCCTTGGAGATGCATTTTCGTCTATGGCGGCGGTCGGGCTGCACGGACGGACGGAACCGCGGAATGCATTTCGTCGACGAGCGCCCCTCTCCTGACACTTTCGCTGCTGCACGGCAGCCTGCGTTGCATTTTCTGCATCATGTGCACCTTTCCTTGGTCCCCAAATGCATTCTTGCTGCCATCTCCGTCCCCGTTTTTGGCAGGCTCGGAGTGTGGACTCCAGCGACTCGAGAAGACAGCGACGTGCCCTTTGTGCTCCCAGGTGCTCCCAAAAAATGGGGTCCGTGCTGTTCCCGTCGAGGCGGACGACGCCATGATCCGGTCCCTGGCATCCTCATCCTTCGGGCTTGGACCGGACGCGCTTGTGGACATCCTGCGGCACGGCCTTCAATTCTGGGCCGCGCAACTGAGAGCAGACTCGCTGCACGAAGCCGCACGCTGTACGTGCACAATGACTCTGGCCTTATTGTGCCTTGGTCTTATCGGGGACGGTCGCATATTTCTTCGCTTGCTGACAGGTTCTTGCTTCGCCCGGCTGCGGTTCACTAACCGAGTGGGTCGCACAAGCTTCTTGTATCGCGTGTCTGTACAACCCCTTGTTGAATGGATGGTACATCTGCGGCGTGGCAATCAGCACGGGCGCTGGAAGAACAGCTGCAAGAAGTGAAAGAGTCGGCGGCAGAGACCCGCCAAGCCCTGGACGAAGAGCGCGCCCGCACGACCCGCCTGAAGGAAGAAAAAGCGCAACTCAAGGCGCTCGTGCATGAGCTGAAGCACCCACAGAACATGTACGGGCAGCAAGTCGCCGTCGCTGCGGCACCGGCGCACCCGTCCGCAGCCAAGAGTGCCGCCATCCGGACGCTGCAGCACCCTACGCCGTCCGGGAGCAAGGGCAAGGGCTGGCAGAAGACGAAGAGCCAACGGCACGAAGACTACATCGAGCCCAACCAACGGAGCCTGCAACAGGGGCCGTCGCACTTCACGGCGCGTGTTCAGCAGGAGGACGAGGATGACCAAAGGCGCGAGGAGCCGTCGGGGTTGAAGAGGCTGCGGAGCTCGGCTGCGGGACGGCCGCAGACGCCGAGCGGCTTGCTCGGGTCGACCACATCCCGACGCCGTCTGTCGAGTTACGGACTTCACGTCGATGGCGCGGATGATGAGCAGGGGGAACAAGAGGCGCCACAGGCGCGGAGCTCTCGTGGCCCAGCGGCGAGCGCGTCGGCCTCACCTCGACGGCTGAGCCGTTTTTTCCCGACATCTCGGCCGACACGGTCAAGCTTGCGGGCCGCTTCCGCCCTCATGGTCTATGACGAGCCCGCGCGATCACGCGTTGGCAATCCGAGTGCCCCAGGGCAGCGCCCGCTGCGGCCACAGGCGGCATCACAACCCGCCTACCTAGAGAGTGCCTTGGCCCGTGGCGACTTCAGGGCACTGCCCGCAACCCGCGGCGGCACACCGGCACCAGCGGACAACGACGATCTTGCGGAGCACCTCTTCCCGGCAGCGGGCGCCGCTGCACGCCGACAACCGTTCCAGCCACGAAGATGAGCAAGGAACGCTGCTACCACCATGTTGCGCGCCGCCGGTAGATGAGGGCCACTGGAGGAGTTGGTAGACATGCGGTCCACATTGACAGAGGGAAAGCGTGTGTACATGGATACAAACAAGCACCAACACGAGTACAGAACAGTCGAGAGCGGCCACCAGACCACGCTGCCGAGCGCGCCGCGTCAACATGCCAGCAGAGCAACCTCAAACAAAGTGCGCCTTCAAAAAGGAAAAAAAGATACATAGGCGACCTCATCCTACTTGCCGCCCGTCGTGCCCAAGCCGAACGCCGTCTTAAAGCTGTCGTAGATGACCCACTGCAGACTGGTCAGGGTGCCGATCATAACAATACGAGCGCCGAGGCCCTTGGTGAACAGGTTCAAGGCGCCGACCTCCTTGGCGATGGTGCCGATCGACTTGCCCTTGTTCTCGGTCTTGCCCAGCTGCGACACCATCGAGTCGGCCGGGTGGGACACGACCGCGCAAATGACACCAGCAGCGTAGCCTGACATGGTCGTGATGCCCAGCTGGGTGGACTTGGAGTAGGAGTCCTTGGGCGCCGTGAAGACGTGGGTGTAAAAGGCACTCACGCACTTCTCAAAGAAGAAGAACTTGGCCACCGTGTACGGGATCTGCCGCGACCACAGAGGCCCCAGGGAGCCGAACGGAAAGCGGGTATCCGCTCTCTGCGCGCTCATCTGGCGCGTGGCATCCCCCAGGCCCGTCGGCCACGTACCAAAGGGCGACGTCTGCACCTTGACCTTGACCATTTCCATGGGGCACAGGGCAATGTCGGCAAAGAACTCAGCAGAGGCCGAGCCCGCGCACCAGATCAGACCGCGGTACTTCTTGGCGTTCTCCTCGCCGGCCATGTTAGCGTACAAGTCCTTGAACACCTCGTACAGCCCAAACTTGAACAGCCCCTGGGCGCTGTAGCCGATAAAGGTCGGGCCCCAGCCCTTCCAGAGGGCCATGCTGCCCTGCTCCGCGGCCATCACACGGAAGCCGGACACGAGGCCGGGGTACTGCTTCGGGTTGACCTGCATGTTGCACTTGACATTGTCCAAACTGCACAGCACAACAGACCAGATAGGATCACCAGCGCAAGAGACGCAACAGGTCATGAAGGTTAGCACCTGTAACGCAGCACAATCAGATGGCACCACTACTTCAGTCAACGAAGAGGAGTACAGCTAAGCTACAAACACAGACACAAACAGATGAAGCCAGAAATGATGCGATAACATACGGCGTGACGGCAGTATGCGTCAGACCGCAGGACAGGACGCCGCCGAGCATGCACTTGAGGTAATAGTTCGTGTCATGCGGCACGTGGCCGGCATAGCGAGCATCCCACTTGCGCTCCAGTGCCGCGCCAGCGACGACCTTGGGAGCCGCCGCGGGCGCCGGCGCCCGGAACCCGGCGGGGCCCGACCGCAGGCGAATGCCGCCATCGGACGGGGCGGTCAGCGATTGGAGGCCAGTGACGCGGAGCGCCGAGTTGAAGAGAGGGCTGCTGGAGTACGCCATGGTGCGGATCAGGGAAGGAAAGTATCAACGAGGATCACACCGCTCGTACGGGCGGCGAGGTCAACGGCGACGGATGGGCAGTTGCGTCACCCGCCGCCGGGCACGTCTGCGGATCGCGAGGGCCCGTGGTGGATGAAGTTTTGGGCGACGGCGGCAGCAACCCGTGAGAGGGGGGGCAGACGGAAGGGCCTCGACCGACACAGAACAGGATTCTGACCGCACATTTTGCAATGCTACCGGAAGGTGACCAATAGGCAGCCACGGATCCGCGTGAAAGACAGCGACCGCATACTTGAAAATCCAAGTCGGTACAAGTTTCCGACAAAGGTTCGCTGACAAAAGACAAACCAAGATCGGTAAAAACATTGTCAGTCAATTTTGATGGATGTGTTGGTGGCACTCAATTGTCCCTTGCGCTGGATCTTCCCTCGTCCGTGCGCCGCACTTTCTGCTTCGGTCTTGGTGCAGTGCCTACCGCGAGTCGGCGCGACGCCTAGACTGCTCTGTCACGCCCGCCCGACATGGGCAGGCGTGGCCGCACGGGCCCTGGTGGTGCCGTCGTCTCTTCGCTTTCCACCAATGCCGGCGGCACTGTCGGTGCCAAAAAGAACAAGCCGGGCACCACGCCCGCCGCCGGCTCGTCGTCGCGCGGCGGCGGCAAGTCCGCGGCCGACGACGTTGACATCGTCTTTGGTGGGGGCTCGAGCAGCAGCCGGGCGGCCAAAAAGGCAGCCGCCGCTGCGACCGCGTCGGCAGTGGACCCAGAGGAGGAGGCCGAAGCCGAAGCCGCTGCCGCATCGGGCGGCAAGCCGCGGGCGGTTCCCAAACCCAAGCCGTCCAAATGGCTCGGCAAGCAGCCCAGTGACTTCCTCAACGAGTGGTGTGAGAAGAACAACCGCAAGCGGGCATTGTATGTGTGGCTTTTATCTTTTTCGTCTGAGTCGGGTGCGGGAGCGGGGAGGGGCCTGGCCGGCCCAGATCCCTCGGGGTTTTGGTGGACGCGGCGCCCGAGAGGAGCTTGTGCCCGGTGTCGTAGCATGGGTGCTATTGTTGAGCGCATTCGCTGACACGTCCTGCGTTGGTGTCCCTCTTCGACATCGTCCGCACCCTTTTTCACTGAGTTCTTTGCTCCTCATCTACTCCGCGCTCCCCTTACGGCTGACCTTGACACCGACGCAGCATCAAAGATGCCAACAACGCCCCCCCTGGTAGCCGCATTTGCATCATTCCCCCTGGGCGACGCAAGCCAAACAAGAAATCTAGCGGCCCCGACGCTGCCAAAGCCATCACGGGCGGCTACCAGGATTCGGACGAGGCGGCCGCGCTCGCCACTCTCCACATTGTCGAGCGGGGCAAACCGCTGGAGCGGGCGCTCCCCCCCGAACACCGGGATGCGTGGCGCAACGCTGACACCGCCGCCGCGGCCGCCGATGCGTCCCGCGCCGTTGCCGCGGAGCGCCGCGAAACGCGCGAGCGCATCACCGCCGCCCGCGAGGCGCGGGAGAAGCGGGAAGTCACCGCGGGCCTCGCCGTGTCGGCCGAGTCGCGGCAGCTCATTGAAGACGTGCTGCTGCGGTCGGGGGGCCCCGCCGGCGGGGGCGCCGGCGCGGCCGGCACTTCCGTCGCGGCCGCCGCTGCGGCGCTCGCCAGCGACGACCCGGCGGTGGCGGCCGTGGTGCGGCGGCTGGGCGCGATGGGCTTTGCCCCGTCTGACGCGCGCGCGGCAGCGGTGGCGACGGCCGGCGCGCCGCTCGGCGCCGCCGTCGAGCGCCTGTGCTTGACGCTTGACGATGCGGAGCTGCCGCCCGCGTTTGCGCCCACCCCCGACGTGGAGGTGGTGCGCTTTGGTGCGGGCGGCGTCACGTCGGCGGCGGCGGCGGCGGCAGACGGAGCGTTGCTCGCGGCGCTCGCGGGCGCGCTCGCCACGTCGCGCGCCAACGCGGAGCGGGCGGTGCGGTCGGCGGGGGGGGTGCCGACCGCCGCCCTCGCGCTGCTGTACCGGCGCCTGGTGGGCGCAGTTGGGGGTGAGGGGGGCGGTGGTGATGGTGGCGCGGCGGCGGCGGCGGCGGCGGCGGCGGCGGCGGCGGCGGCGGCGGCGGTGGCTGGCAGTGACGCAGCGGCGGCGCTTGCCGAGGAGCGCGACGGGGAGCTCGCTGCCCTCTCCGCCATTTACGGGGATGCGTGCGTGGAGGTTGGCGCGGGGGACCTCGCCCCGTGGTTCCCGACCGTCGGCGACGTGGGCATCCCGCCGTCGACGTCCGCCCCCGGCGTGCGCCCGGTCTTTGCGCTGACCGTGCACCTCCCCGCCGGCCTGCCCGCACTCGGCATCCACCCGACGGCGGTGGCGGCGGCGGTTGGCGACTGCGGCGACGGCGGCGATGTGGCGGCCACAGCCCCTGCGGCGCTGGTGCTCATTGACGCGGCGGGCACTTACCCCGCGACGCCCCCCGTTGTGTACCTGCGCGCGCCTAGAGCGCCCGCGGCGGCGCGGCGGGCAGCGACGCGTGCGGCCGCCGCACACACGCGCGGCTTGTATGCCGCGTCGGGCGACGCCAGTGCCGCGGGCACCCCCATCGTCCACGAGCTCCTAACGTTCTTGGCGGGCGCGACAGAGGAGGAGCTGATGGCCGCTGCCGCAACGACGCAGCGTGCGGTGATCGCAACGGCAACGGCAACGGCGGTTGCGTCGGCCGCCGACGGCGCCGCTGCGAGCGGGAGGGGTGGAGGCAAGGCGGGTGCCGTCGCCCCCGCTGGCGGCGGTGCTCGGGGGGGGGGCGGCGGGCGGCGTGCTGGTGGCGGCGGCGGTGGCGGTGGCCGCCGCTTTGGCCGCCTCGGCCCCCCTCCTCCGCCGCTGCGGCAGTCGGCGGGGGAGCGCGACAAGATGGTGGCGGTGCGGCAGAGCCTGCCGGCGTGGACGCTCCGGCAGACCATCTTGGACACGATTGCGGGCAACGACGTGACGATTGTGAGGGGAATGACGGGTTCGGGTACGTTGGGGAAGTGGTCTTATCTGGCGCATGTCGGGTGCCTGCGTGTGAAGGTGCGAGTGTTTCGAGCCTCCAGCACGTTCTGCTTCGTTCTGGTGGGCTGCTACTGACTCGCTGGCTGTGTATTCCGTGCGTTTATGGTTGGGCGTCATTGTTTGGCTGGATGTTTGCATGCCACCCTTTCTCGCTGTGTCTCGCTCTGGTTTTTCCAATGCCGTCACACCCCCTCCAGGCAAGTCCACTCAGGTCCCGCAGTTTCTCCTCGAAGCGTCTGCCGGAGGTGCCCCCGTCTCGGTCATTGTGACACAGCCGCGGCGGATTGCGGCGATCAGCGTTGCCACGCGCGTGGCCGCCGAGCGCGGCGAGCGTGTCGGCTCCTCGGTCGGCTACCGCATCCGCGGCGAGTCGGCCGTCTCCACCGCGACCCGCGTCACGTTTGTGACGACGGGCGTGCTGCTGCGACAGCTGTCCAACTACCGTGAAGCCGACGAAGAGGCGGCCGCCGACGCCGGTGGCGACCACAATGGGGAAGCGCCGCGGGCACTGGCAGACCTCCTCGAGGGCACGACTCACGTGGTAATTGATGAGGTGCACGAGCGGGCGGTCGACACGGACCTGATTCTGCTGCTGCTCCGTGACGCTCTTGTGGCCGGTACCACTCGTGCCAAGGTCATCCTCATGTCTGCCACCGTCGATGCGGTCAAGCTTGGGGCCTACTTCTCGGGCTCCATCGGTGTGGTCGGAGGTGGGAGGAGAGCACACACCAAGGGTGCCTCCGCGGCGCCCCGCTCAACGGTGCCGGTCGTCGATATCCCCGGCCGTACCTTCCCCGTTACGCAGCTCTACTTGGAAGACGCAGTGCGGCTGACGGGCTACCGCTTGCGGCCGGGCTCCCGCTACGCCCGCAGCCGCGCCGCGGTGGCGCGGGAGGAACGCTTGTCCCGGGCGGCTGCAATGGCCGCTGCCGGCGGCAAAGGGCCGCCGGGCGGGCCCCGTAGCGGCAACGGCAGTGGCGGTGTCGGGTCGGGCGCGCCGTCAGACGCGTCGTCGACCGCGTTTGCGTTCCGCTCGGCTGTGCCGTCAGCGGTCGCGCTGGCGCCTCGCAAGGTGCGGGCGCCCCGCGACGGGGACGACTTGGATGACGGCAACGACTCGTGGGAGCAGTACGCCGATGACAGCGACGATGATGACAGCGGCGGGGGGAGTGGCAGGACGGCACCGTCTGGCGTGCCACCACGGCCTCCAGGTGGTGCGGCTGGACGAACTGGCGGCGCTCCGTCGGCCACCGCCGGCAGTGGCGGTGGCGTCGCGCGGCAGGAGCGCAAGCTTGTCCCCCCCATCACCCCCGACGAGCGGGCGACGCTCGGCTCCGTTGACCCGACGCAGATCAACTTGGAGCTCCTCGAGGACGTCGTTTACGCCCTCGACGATGCCGGCCACGGGCGCTTCCGGTGTCCGGGTGGGGAGCCCGGCGGCGCCTATGCAAGCCTGTCTGGCTGCGTCGGGACGGGCGCCATCCTGGTCTTCCTGTCGGGGGTCGCCGACATCACGGCACTGGTGCGGCGGCTGTCCACGGGCCCCGCCGCGGCGCGCCTTCACGCGTTGCCGCTGCACGCGGGGCTGTCCCCGTCTGACCAGGCGCGGGTGTTTGGGGCGCCCCCCGCCGGGCGCCGCAAGGTGGTCGTGTCGACCAACGTCGCCGAAACGTCTGTGACCGTCGCCGACATCACGGCGGTCATCGACAGCTGCCGCGTCAAGGAAGCGCGCTACGACGCTGACGCGGGGGCGGGGCTCCTCGCCGACGCGTTTGTGTCGCGTGCGGCGGCGCGGCAGCGCGCCGGCCGCGCCGGCCGCACCCAAGCGGGGGTGTGTGTGCGCGTCATCCCGGCAGCGTTATGGAACGCGCCGCCGCCGCCGCCGCCGCCGTCGGCCGCGGCGGGCGACGGCGGTGGGCGGCCCGCCGACGACGCGGCGGCGGCCAACGCGGACGCGTTGTGGCTCGCTGAAGACAGCACCCCCGAGATGGCGCGCGTTGCGCTCGACCAACTCGTCCTCCGCGTCGCCGCCGCGCAGCCGGCCAAACACCCTCGGGC
>Ga0114957_1003512_pt1 | contig 14092 bp, 8 predicted proteins | sample BantaG_FD_87175 | JGI IMG/M metagenome (GOLD analysis project Ga0114957, IMG submission 87175) | Marine algal microbial communities from Bantry Bay, Ireland - BantryBay_4 metaG | ecosystem: Host-associated > Algae > Red algae > Unclassified | place: Bantry Bay, Ireland | collected 2014-11-21 | reverse complement strand
GTTCCGCTTCCAGGGTGAGCTCGCGGTGGTGTTTGTCTGCGGCGCCAGATTCGTTGGCCAGCAACGCATGGGCCTCGGTCGCCGCGGCGTCGGTAGCCTTCGCAGCGGACAGTTCTGACTGGTGGTCGTGGGCCGGGATCTCTGACACCTTCTGGCGACAGACCGGACACGCTTCTCCAACAACGAGTTCGGCAACGTAGTCAGCCGCCTTGGCGCCCACCCTTGCCTTGTCGAGTGTTGCGGCGGCCTTCATTTGGTCTGTCGCCGCACTCTTCAGCTTCTTGCTGAGCGCCTTCGCGTTCTTGGCCGCAGGAGTTACGTCAGCATCGGCTTGCTTCTTCGACGCTGTGGCTGTTTCCAGCTTCTTCCGATCTCCGATCCAACGATCGATGTCAGACAACGCATCAGCAGCTTCAAGAGCAGACTTTGCTTTGTCCCGCTCCGCTGTTTTGGCCTTGACCTTCTTTGCTGCTGCGTCATTCGCCTTGCGCGCCGATGCGAGTTCATGGCTCAGCTCGGCGAGTCGTTCCGGCACTTCGATTTCCTCGAGGGCCAGCTCTGACTCGGCAATTTCTTCCATCCTCTCAGCGTCGGCGGTGATCGCGCCCGAGAGATCGGTGATCTCAGCGAGAGACTTGGTTACCGTCGCATCCAGCTTTGCCAATACTGCGGCTCTGGTCTTGAGTTCCCGGACGGTAGATGCAGTGACCGAACCGGCGTTGTCCAACTGTTCGGTTAGCACCTCCTCGGTCGTCTTGGCGGTGGCGGCACGGCTACGGGCATCGCTGCCCATCCTCGAGTAGAGGGTGAGGTCGAGCAACTGACGCAGGAGTTCCTGGCGCTTACTCGGCTCCTCCCGCAGGAACGCAGCGAAGGCACCCTGAGGCAACACAACGGTCTTGGTGAACTCGGCAAATCCCAGCCCAAGCAGTTCCTTCACCCTCGGATTCATTTCACGGGGACCGCTGGCCAACACTTCTTCGGGGTCGTTCCGCTGAAGCCGCGCCTCCTTCGTGGTGCCCTTGCCGTTGTGGACCCGCACGACCCGGACCGCCGAATACTCCAAGCCGTCGAGCTCGAAATCGAAACGCACCCGGGCTTCGGTTGCCATTTTGTGGACCACGGGGGTAACCAGCTTCTCGTCGTCGTACCGGGCCAGCGACCCGTAGAGAGCAAAGGTGATGGCATCGATGATCGAGGACTTCCCCGCCCCGGTCGGACCAACGAGCGCGACCAGATCAGTGCCGGTGAAATCGACTTCGGTCCGCTCTCGAAACGATGCGAACCCTTCCATCTCCAGACGAAGCGGTCTCATCGCTGGTTCGCCTCCAGCAGCTCTAGAAAGGCCGAGCGCACGTCGCTGTCGTCGAACTCCTGCTCCTCGCAATAGGCATCGAACAGTTCGATCGGGCTAAGGCCTCGGCGTGACTTTCGAGCTGGTTGATCGCCATCGGCTTGAGACTCGACCGTGACATCGACGACCGCAGGACCGAAAATGGCCCGCACCTCGTCGGCCAAACCAGAACTGGCAGTCTCGGTCACTCGGATTCGCAACCACGGCACATCTTCTGGGACCGAATCCGGCCCGTAGCCCATCGATTCTGCAATTTGTCGAAGCTCACCAAGCGAACCTCGATAGGTGGCTAATTGTCGTCCTGCGCCGAGCTGAACTGGGGTGACCTTGGCTCGCCGACCGGGCTCGGCGTCCACGATGTTGACGAACTTGGCGTCGGTCTCCTCACCGAAATCGAGCTGGAGCGGTGAGCCGCAATAGTGGATCGGCGCACCGCCCGGAACCAGTTGGTTCCGATGGAGATGGCCAAGAGCCACGTAGCTCGACGTCGCTGGAAAGGCGAGCGCAGGAACCGAATAGTCGAATATGGTGTGGGCGCTTCGCTCTCCCCCGCCGGTCAGACCGCCAGCCGCAAAGAGATGGGCGCACACCAGGTTGACGCTGTCACCGTCGAAGCGAGCGGTCAGAGCCGCTATCACTCTCGTCATTCGCTCTGCGAACTCCTGGCTGTTCTCATAGGCCTCGTCGGCCATGAGGGCATCGGCCTTCACGATGGAACGCTGCGAGACGAACGGCAGCATTGCCACCTTGACCGGCACTCCCCCGGCTTCGATCTCGATCAACCCGCCCTCGTCGGGGCGTACGGCATCGGCAACCATGGTCACCCGGCCAAGGGCCAGCAAAGGATCGACGGCGGCGAGGCGCTTGGCGTTGTCGTGATTCCCAGTGACCACCAGCACCGGTGCCACTTCGGCGAGATCTATGAGTGCTCGGTACACGATCCTCTCAGACTCGGGCCCCGGTGCTGCAGTCTCGTAGAGGTCGCCCGCCACGAGGATGAGATCCACTTTGTGTTCGGCAGCGATCGAGGTGATCTCGGCCAGAACTGCGATGTGTTCCTCGGCTCGGCTTTGACCTCGCATCATCTTGCCGACGTGCCAGTCGCTGGTGTGGAGTAACTTCATGGTCGCTCCCTACAGCCCTTCGAACGGGTCATCGGTTTCATGCGATGTGCCCGAACCAGAGCTACTGCCAGCGGCGGTTGGCCCCGCTTCGGAGGACCGGGTAGCCCACGCTGGAAATGGGAACTCGGTGAGAAGCGGTATCGGAAGCCTGGGCTGCGACACATACATCGAGCCGGGCTTGAGGATGGTGGCTCGGGCCCGTTGTACCGCTGGGAGGAAGCCGTACTCATCCCGCCGAGCCTCGGCCGAATCGAGTCGACCGACCACACGAATAGCGCTGTTCGCCACCACTCGCCGCTCCACCTCGCTCGCCGTTTGCTGGGCTCCAATGAGAATGATGCCGAGTGATCGACCACGCTCGGCCACGTCGAGAAGGATCTCCTTGATCGGGCTCGAACTGTCCCGCGGGGCGTACTTGTTCAGCTCGTCGAGGACGATGAATTGCAACGGTCGGGCGATACCGCTGGCCTCCTTGGCATCGAAGGCCCGACGCAGGGTGACGCCGACCACGAACCGTTTCGCTCGATCATGCAGCGAATGAATATCCACCACGGTCACCTGATGACTGTCGAGGTCGAGGTTGTACTTGGAGGCGTTAGCAACGTCGGCCCGGATGAGTTGCTCGACGTGAGGCTTGGCCGAAGCCAACCGACGGACGAAGGCACCGATCGTGCCGGTGCCCACCGAGCGACCGGTCCACTGCTGATCAGCAAAGTCATCATCTTCAGGAAGCAGCTTGGCTTCGATGGCATCGACCAGCCCGGAGAAGGTGGTGATCTTGGAGCCATCGATATGCACGGAGCCGGAATCGTCGGCCGTGTCCTTCGCCACCTTGGCGAGCTGAGCGGTGACCGCTTGGACCACGATGGTGTACTGCTGACGCTCGTCGCCGGCATCGGCAAAGAGAAATGGGAGAAGACCGTCACGACAGAAGTCGACGATGGTCCAGAAGAAGGGCTTTACACCCGTCTGGCGGGAGCCGGTGGCCGGGGTGGCGTTGCTGTCTCCTTTGCGGGGTGGGGCCAGGATGCCGACGTCGTTGAATGGTTCGGCCGGCAGACCGAGGGCGGCGTACCGCTGACGCTGGGTGTCGTCGAGCATCACATTGGGATGATCGAGAAAGAGGAGATCCTCGCCCTTGACGTTGAAGATGAGCGCCTTGGTGTTCGCCGCCTCGCCACCCAGAACGCCAGAGTGGAACAGCGAGTAGAGCAGGAACGTGGCGTAGCTGGTCTTGGTGGCCACACCAGAGATACCGCTGATGTTGATATGCGCCCCCTTGGTCCCATCAACGAAATCGAGATCGAGCCATATGAGCTCGTTGTCTCGAGACAAACCGGCGGCCAGCTTGCGGTCGACCTCGTCGAAGTCGAGGGCAGCGTCACGCTCCTCGTCGATCGCCCGATGCACTGCGGCGCCAGGAAGAGGTGGCACCAGAGTTTCGGGTAAGAAGCGGGTGGGCTGAATCATCGCCGCCTCGCTGACTTCGGCGGGTAGAACGCCATCGGCGATCAGGAAGACGTCGCTTTGAAAACGAGCCCCCTCGTGACGGGCACGAACATCACCAACTATGCCGTAGACCCGAACGATCTCACCGGTGGGCAGTATCCGTTGAAGAGCCACCACATCGTCGAGCTGCAAATGATGCCCGGGAGCGACCGCCACCCAAAACTCGAGCGGCGTTGAGTCCTCCGTGCCGATAACCCGACCGACCACCTCATCGACTGGATCTACCTCGGGCACCCCATCAGCCATATTCATCCCCTCTATTTCCTTGCGAACCTAGTTCAGATGTAGAGCCCTACCAGCGCCCTTGGTCCGGCTCTGTTTCCTGCTTCTTATTCTTGCGCCGGCTGACCGTGCGGCTCAGCATCTCCTTGCCTTTGGCTGTTGCCTGGGCGCCGCGAGCAGATCGAAGGCTGCTGCCTTCAAGTACCTGTAGATAGCGCACCGACGCTGGGTGGTCAGCCAGGCTGTTTAGTCATTTGCGAACAGAGGTCAGGAAATGCTGGCGCAGGCGACTGCCCGGAACCGGGAAGGCGGCAGCCCGGATCGTCGGCAGATGCCGACAAGTGCCACCGCCGGTCCCGCCACCGCATGCGGTCGGATGCGACTGGAAATCGCCGTCCGCAGGAGTGGGGACTTGTCCCGACTCGGGGACTTGTCCCGATATCGCTGAATCCGAAGCTTTCTTATGGTCTCGGTCACACCTACAAACAGGAGATCAACAAATGAAGGCAACTTTCAAGACTTTCACTCGCACGGTTTTTCTGCTCATCGTCGGAGCCCTTCTGGCTGCAGTCCTCGCTATCGCCAATCCGGCCTCTGCCGCTGCGGCGCCGGCTTGTGATTCGAATGCGGCTCTCGGATCCTCGAACTGGTGCACCGTCGGCTACGGGCGCACCAACCCCAGAACTGCCGTCGGCAAAGTACAAACTGCACTCCGCTCCCACGGCTACACCGGAATCGTCGTCGACCAACGATTCGGTGCCCGCACCCACAACGCCATCGTCAGCTTCCAAAAGTCACGAGGAGTCAACCAGGACGGCCTCGTCGGCAAAGGCACCGGAGGACTCCTCGCCGCCAACACCCCAGCGACCAGCATCGCGAGCACATCGACGCATCTCAAGAACTGGTCGATCAAAGAGGTCGAGCGCAGCACTGCACGAGGCGATTGCTACACAAAGCGGTTCATTGCAAAGTTCTGCCCGACCATTGTGAAACGCGACATCGTGGCGCAGTACGTGGCCGACAGCGCCGCCGGAGCCTCTCAGACGGATCGAAAAGCGACCGCCGGAGGACTCAACCTTGTGTCCTGTCGATTCGACCTCGACGAAGTCATCCGCCTCAGCGAAATCGACGGCTGGGAATTGAGTGACTTCATAGAGGTGGCAACGCTGAACCCCGGGAAATGGAACCTCGGCCTCAACATCTCGACCTGTATCAAGGCCTCTGAGAAAGCTTGGGGCGATACCTTCAACAACATCCACGATGCCTTCCGAGCCTCTGCATGCGTGGTGCTGTGGACGAAACAGGTGAACCTGACAAACACAGTCACAAGCATTGACGCACGGGTCTACGACGGACCGCTGTGCTCGTAGTGTCCCAGCGGTAAAGGCCGCCCATGCTGACACTCTGATGGTGGTCCCAACCGACTCGGTTGGGGCCATCGAAGTTTTTGTGCCTCCATGGCTGATCCTCGCTGCCTCAGCTGGCAAGGACGCCCCCACCACGGGCCCCGGGTCTCAGGCCAGCAACCGGAATACCAATCGCCCTCTCCCTTCTAGCGCAGAGGCACAGTCTCGGCGCCGAAGGGGCAGTCGCGCCATCGTCAGATCCCCCTCATTCATGAATGGGGACTTGTCCCCGGGGACTCATCCCGATTATCGAAAACCCTTCATTTTCTTACTCTGATGACATACGAGCGAGTTGCGTCATTCGCCACCGCAAGACCCTTGGAGCATTTCGATGAAACAACAAACGAACACCTCGACCAGGCAGCACAAGATCGCCCGCCGGATTGCGCTTTCGATGATCGCGACTGTCAGTCTCGCCACCGCATGCGACTTCACCACCAACACTGGCTACGGGTGCACCTACTTCAGTGACGGCGATACTGCACAGGTGAGCCTGGGCGGAGATCGAGGCGTCACCGAGCACCTCCGGGTCGACGGCCAGTGGGAAGCCGATGTTGCCGGCCAGACGAGCGTCACCGTCGATGCCGGCACCAATTCGATCATCGAAGTCCGCCTTCGCGGTAACAGTTACCCGAACGGCGATAATGGTGAATACGCCACTGCGACCTGCACGCAGACCGCGAGCCCGGCCACCCCCGACACCACCGCTCCGGAGACCCCGATGAAGCCGGTGCTGGCAGGAGTCGCTTCCGATTCGATTTCACTCGAGTTGATCGACAACGGCGACGATGTCGGTGTGACCGGCTTCACCGTGTTCCGCAACACCGTCGACGATTTCGGCTCGGCCCAGCCGACCGCGGTCGCGGCCAGTGGCGGAGCCTCCACCCAGTATGTCGACACCGGCGTGAGCGCCGGAACCACCTACTACTACTGGCTCAAGGCCAGCGATGCAGCACAGAACCTCTCGAGCCGCTCAGGTGCGCTGCACGTACAAACCCCAAGTCAGACCGGCAACTGTGACCAAACGAGTGCAACCGGGAACTGGCGCACCGCCGAGCTGTGTGGCGTATGGCAGATCATCGACGAAGACGGAGCCGTGGTTCACTGGAATGCCGTGAACGTGCGGGGACACAGCCTGGTGCAGCACCCCCTTGGGAACGAAGACGTTGCCGCCCTCAAGACCCGCTTCGACCAGGTTCGCCTAAACCTCTACTGGGCCCAAACGCAGCCCAACGCATCTGGCGTCTCGGCTTCGAACCCCCACATCGTCAAGGCGCTCGAGTTCCTCAACCGTGCTGCGGCCCATGACGTGGATGTCATCCTCGACCCAGTCCATCTCGGCGGAACCGACTTCGGAATCCCGACATGGGCATACGACCAGGAAGGCCTGACCCAGGCGTCACAGCGAGGACCGGGCACTAGCTTCGTCGCCTGGGCCGGATCCGACGGCCAGGCCACCAGGGTCCAGAACTACCTCGCTGGACTCAGGCAGGTTGGCATTCTGGATCACCCGGCAGTTATCGCCGTTGAAGTCGTAAACGAACCTCACCCGACCAACAGCGTGGAAGCGGTAGGAGCGCCGAAGCAGGCGGACCTCATGGATGCCTACGCTTCGTTGATCGACGTGATTCGTGCCAACGGCAACGACAACAAGCTAGCCGTCGTTGGCGCCTACTACGGCGGTACTCGTCACGGGGGAGCTCAGGACAACAATGGAGTCTCCCAGCACAACGAACTGAAGAACCGTCTCACCGATCAGAACTACAAGAACGTGGTCTGGACGGCCCACAGCTACTTCACCGGCGCCGGCGATGACGATGGCCAGAAGACAGACGGGGGCCGAGATGCTGGGGTGTGGGCCGAGGGCTCAGGCTCGGGAGGTTGCTACACCGGAGGCAACAAGAACGTCGGCGCCCCGTGGAGCTGCCCAGACAACCTGAGCAACCTGGCTGCGGTCCAAGCTGCCCATCGAGCCAATGCGCTCGGTCACTGGCAATACGCCCAGGCCGCCGACATGCCCTTCTTCCTCGGCGAGTGGGGCGTCGGACGCCAGCGAGTGCAGGCTGGCGAGTACCGGGGCTGGGAAGATGCCGACCAGCTGCTCTGCCACAAGATCCAGGCCTACCGCAACGTCGACGGGCAGGGTACCGAAATCAGCTGGGCGGTCTGGTCATTCGATGCTGCTGCCGACGGCTTCGGTCTCTACAACAGCCGGGACGGAGTCAACAACGGCGACACCGGCCGCAGCTACCTCCAGCCAAACAGCTGGGTAGACGGAGACACGTTCCCCAACAGTGCCGACCAGGGCGCATGGGCCGGCAAAGCCTGGGGCTACGCCTCCGCCTTCGGTCCTCAGGGCTGCTAGCTGCCTTCGGTTCTCAATCACCTCTCGGGGGTCTGCGATTTCGATCGCAGACCCCCGTTGTCGCGCCCGGCTCGACTCTGGTCTACGAATCGTCTTCCGGTCTAAGTGGCACCGAGCGACTACGTTCGGGGACTAGCGATACCCGGTGCTGCTAAGCGGCTCGGGAGCGTAAGCCCCGGCTCTTACACGCCTGCCAATGAGCGGGGGCAAGGTTCAGAACGCGGCGCGTCAGCATTTCGATAGAGGCTGAGCAGATCCCAGGCGGCAGCGTAAGGTGCTGCGGCGCCTTCGCTCACGAGGGTTTCGGTACAAAGGTCGTTGAGCCAGATCTTGTGCAACCAACCATTGTCCATTGCTATGAGCCAGTAGTCGCCTCCGCCGCTTTGCAGGATGTCGCCGGCCCTGGCGCCATTCGGAAAGTCCTCTGCCGGACCAGGCTGACCGAGTGGGCACAAGCCGTCGTCTGGCTCGGTCTGCGGGTACAGACTCATAAAGTCAAAGTCCACCTCGTACGGTTCTGGAGAGCCCTCCCACATCAGCGCCTCGGCGCATATTGGGCCAAGGTGAATCCTGTTCAGAGCACCATCGACCTCAGTGAGAAGCCAGGGTTCACCGGAAGCGCCTTGTCGAACAAGATCGCCGTCGAGACCCGACCCCTCATTGGGCCTTACCGTATTCGCATTTTCTGTAGTCGTGGTCGGCTCGAGCGTGGTTGTCGTCCCAGTGGTCGTAGTGATCGTGGTCGGCTCAGATTGAGCTGTCGTTTCACTGGTCGAGGTGGTGTTCGCCGGTTCGAAACCGGTTGCACTCTCAGCGCCGGCGGTCGTTGGGGCCCCGCTGGTTGTCGTCTCCGCAACTGTCGCCGTCGGTTCCTGCTCTTGCTGTGTGCCCTCGACCCTTGGCGGCTCTGGGGCCGTCGGAGCGGGCGCGCCAGTTTGGGAATCGCCGACCGGGGTCGTTTCCGCTGCGATATCAGCGTCGGCAGCCGACGACGAGGTGCTCGACGAGCTCACGCCGTCGCCGCCGGTTTCAACAGCCTCCTTCGTCACATCGTCGTTGATTGGATTGCTGCCAGTCGGGCTGAGCTCAGACTCCTCAGAGTCTGAGTCCTGCGTTGGCGGTGATTCCAGCGCGGCGGAGCCATAGCGGTCAGCAAAGAAGAAGACACCGAGCACCAGGGTTACCGCCGTTCCAGTCCCTGCGAGTCCGGCCTTGATCACTGAGAGGTTTCGCAGCCCGGAGGAGGATCGAAGGAAATCATCGAGCGTGTGGGTCTCGCAGAGCAAATGAATGCCCTGCGATGCCCTACCGCAGCCTGGGCCAACGGCACACTTCTTTGGAACATCTCGCTTTCGCAGAAGCATCACGAACCACAACGCCACCACTGTGACGGCGATCCCTGAGACCAGTATTGCGATCTGCATCCATCCCATTGACGCCTTGTCGGCACGGCTGCAGGACAATTGAGGGCGGTTCATGTCCCAATATGGGGTGCGCCGTAGCTTTGTAGCCGACCTCAGGATTCCCGTCATGCATTTCGGCTCTTGCGCAAACCGAGGGTTTCAGTTGGCCGCTGCCGAGATCTCGGTCAGTATGAGATCGGATCGCGGCCGAATGGCGGACGCTGAGATCAGGAGTTTGAGATGTTTGTTGGAGCAGACGATCTGCAAGTTTTGGAACTGGCGGACGAACTGGCCAAGGCCGCCGACAGAATCGGTGCATCGGTAGAGCGCACGAACGCGACTGTCCAGACGATGGATGCGGCTTGGGTGGGTCCCGACGCAGAACGCTTCCGTGGCAACTGGTCCGCACGACACCAACCCAGCCTGGGATCGATCGTCGATTCTCTTCGCAATGCGGAAGTAGAGCTTCGGCGCCAGGCCGCAGAGCAGCAAGCGACAAGTCAGGATGGAGCGTCAGGCCGCTCCGGGCCAGTTGGTCTATCCGGCGGCTCCGAAAGCAGAGGCGCCGGCCGTCGACTCGACGGCCGTCCCCCACTGGAGCGAAGGTGGACCAGCGATGACCACAAAGCGGTGCAGACACTGCAAACACTGCTAAGGAGGCAAGCCGCCAACGGCTCTGGCGACGATGGGGATGAAATCCTCAGTACTAACGACCTCAAAGACCTCGCCAAGGGGACGGGGAAGGATGCCGAAGCTGCCCGCCACGTGCTGGAGAACGAAAGGCTGCGACGGGCTCTGGACCTTGCAAACGACGACGGCGGCGATCAGGACGACAGGATTTCGCTTGGAGACATGCGCGTGTTCCCCGATGGCTTCGACGCCCCGAAGCTGGTGCCGCTGGCCGATGCCCCTGGGGACACGCCATACAACCACATGGTGTTCGACACCGACCACAACTCGTATGAAAACGATCGACCGCCCTTTGAGAGTCTTTACCAAGACGGGGTCAGGGTGTTCGAGATCGACATCCACAACGGTGGTCCGAACCTCGCAGCAGCGGCATCGGACTCTCCAGAGGTACTGATCGCCGAGGAGCACAGTGACGACTTTCAGGTGTATCACACGTCTGCTGACCCGGGCTCCAACTACCCAACCCTGAGTCGCGGCTTGGGTGCCATCGACTCAGTCGCCACAGACGATCCGGTAACTGTCTATATCGACCTCAAAGATGAACTTCATGGCGATCACAACGCAGCGCTTGTCGACTCAATCATGAAGCGAGAGCTCGGAGACAAGGCATTCACCCCCGCCGACATGATGGCTCGCGCCCCGGGTGCCGCCACTCTCCAAGAAGCAGTCGAACAGGCGGGGTGGCCAACGAAGGATGAGCTCAACGGCCGAGTCATTGTTGTTCTCACCGACAACACCGATAACTATCACAGCAGCGATCTTGAAAACGCCCAGGCGTTCGTCGCCGAGAAGCCGACCATCCACGATCCAGTCGGTGTCGAAGCGGACAAAGACGTCTTTGACGCAAAGAAGAACGTCATCTTCTACAACCAGAACGAAGACAACGTGAGCGACGGCCAAATTGCGTTGATCCAGGCCAACAACAACGTCGTCCGAAGCTACCCGGAGGCGTACGGCCTTCCCGACACCACGGGCGAGGGCGCGAACCACGCTGCAGAGGACCATCACTAAACCCCTCCATCAATGCAGCCCGACGGTCGCAGCAACTCGCTCGGTCAATCGTACGTTGCCCAGGGAAGGTGAGCAGCCAAGTCGCTGAGTGACCCCCGATTCCTAGTTGGCAGACCCGTCGAGATTCTCGCTGGTGCTGCGAGGACTCCCGGGAACTGATCGAACAAGAGTGAGCGTGTGGCGCGGGCAGCAACAGCACCCGAGCGACTTCCCTCGATAGGAGAGTGGTCCCCGTTGTCCCGAATCACGTCTTTCTTCATTCTGGTGAGTACATCACGAGCGCTACTGAAGCGTGTATCCACACCCACCAGGAGACTTACGAAATGACTGTCATGATCGGTGCCGACACCGAACGGCTCTCAACACTTGCGGACGATATTTCTGGCATTCGCAACAAAATCATGAATGTCCACAACATTGCTTCCGGCGGCGTTGCGACATTGGAGGACGCATGGGTTGGACCCGATGCTGGTGAGTTCAGGACTCGTTGGTCCAGCCATCACAGCCCAGGCATCAACTCAGTCCTCGAACACCTTGACAGGATCGAACATGAACTTGCCAGGCAGTCTGTCGACCAGAACCTGACCAGCGCAGTCCTGGGGCCTTCCTTGTCCGGTGGTCCCCCGGCGACTCCGCCCGGCCACCCGGTAGAGAGCTGGCAGATCGAGATCGATGCCTCTGTCAAGGTTGCTGAGCTCTACAAGGTCCTGGACGTCAATGTCACCGGTGAAGTCGACATCGAACTGGTCCGCAACAGCAATGGGACCTTCGACGTCACCCTTGCGGGAGGGACAGGAGCAGAGATCGGGCTCGGCCCAGCATCCGCCGGCCGGTCGAGTGTGAACTCAGTGACCTTTTCGTTCACCGAGGCTGAGCTCGCATACCTCGAGAAGAACGGACTGCCGCTGCCCGGCAATGCCATAACCGGCGACGTGGATACCTCTCAAGTGGAGCTCGGTGACTTCAGCGACAACCTGAGCGCCATGTCCTTCGAACAAGCAGTCAACATCGACCTCAACGGGTTGGACCTCCTTCCGGTTGGCTTCGCCCAGTCCGATGTGTTCAGCCAACTCGACGGCGCGCTGCCGACGCCGAAGCTGCCCGAGTCGCTTGATGCGTCCGCCGAGGTGGCCCATGGCTTCGAAGTGCGCAAGGACAGTGCTGGCAACTGGGAGGTCGCCAGTCAGTTCTCGATTGCTGGCGAGGCGCAGTTCCAAACAGATCATGGCAGCGGCGGCTTTCTCCAGAGCGTGGGAGACTTCTTCAGTCCTGTGGATCACGACAAGATCTCGATCGATGGCGTCTCTGGTTCGGCGGAAGCTGAGGCGGTCTACAACCTCGGCACCGGGGAGACCTACGTGAGGCTGACAACCGAAACGACCACCTTTGAAGGTCACGGTTCTGCGACGGGCGCAGATGTTCCTGTATTCGATGAACTCCTCGGCACACCTTCGCATGATGTGTTCAAAGAGATCGATGGCACAGCGAGCACCACGACTACTGAGCGAACCATGTCCCTCGATGGCACGGAAATCGATACGTCAGTGACCAAGTCGGACGGGACGTTTCGCGAGTTCGAGGTTGACCTGGTCTCTCTCAACGGAGGCCTTACAGTGTCGAACGAGAAGTATCAGGCGCCTGTCGAAGACTGACCCCCGACCCTTGAGAGCTGAACCGGGGAGAAGTCACGTGTGTCGACCTGGTCGACGCACGTGACTAGGCGCTCTGGAATGCAGCGAAGAGTTCTGGAAACTGCTCGTCGAGTAGCGAGAGGGTTGCGTCGGGAGCGATGACGGTCGTCGCGACGACGCCGATCACGAGAACCTGGAACAACCGGAGCAGTGGGCGGGGTCGGCGGTTCCGCATGACGGTGAGCACCATCGTGGTCTGGCCCTTTGGTGGCGGCGGCGACTTCTTCTTGGGCTGGCCGTTGGTTTTGGACGGCGCTGGCTTCGGTGGGTGATTTCCCATGGTGGACGGAACCATCACGCTGAGACCTACCAGCACTAAGAAGCCAAAAAGAACTGCCGCAGTGACCATGCACCTATGGTGTGCGCCGACGCGACGACGGCCAATCGGGACAAGTCCCCAGGCTCCAATTGGGTGCCTCGAGGCTTCTCGCAGGGGCGGAGAAGCTCAACCGGAATGTTGCTGGTGTTGCTTGTGGTCATGTTTGCGGTTGTTGACTGAATGTGGGGACTTCACAAAGATGTAGCCCATGCCGCTCAAACGTCTGATTCCGTTTCTCGCCTTCTGTGTGCTTGCCGCCAGCAGCCCACTGCTTTCTTCGGGCCCAGTCCCCGCCCAAGCTGCCGCTGACGATGGCGTCATCTTCTTCGATGACTTCAACGGGTCGGAGATCGATTCGAGCAAATGGCAGGTCTATGAGGGAAGCTATTTCGGTGCCCAGCAACAGGCGTGCTGGAGCGATGACCCGCGATATGTCCGGGTGAACGACGGCGTTCTCACCATCGAAGCCCATCGCGAGACACCGACCTGGCCACGGTGCGTCACCGACGAGGAGACCTGGGTTTCCAGCATGCTCTACACGAACGATTCCGCTCTCCCGCAGGCCGACGGCTGGGGTCGTGGGAACCTGGTCTATACCGAGGGGCGCTTCGAAATGCGAGCCCGCTTCGACGAGGTCTACGGGTCATGGCCGAGCTTCTGGCTCCGCCGAAGCGACAACAACCCCGACCCCTTCGCTGAACTCGACATCGTCGAGTACCCGGGAAACCGAGTCGGTCACCCATTGAATGGTGACGACTTCGGTGAACCGCACTCGATCCACTCCACCGTGCACGACCAACGCTCAGATGGCACACGCCGGGTCCGCAAGGACGTGCTGACCGTCGGCGAGGGAGCCGTCGAGAACTGGCATCGCTACCGCCTCGACTGGAACTCCGAGACGTTCCGCTTCTACTTCGACGACACCCTCGTTGTCGAAGTTGCCAACGACAACCCCGATGTCTTCGTCAACATGTTTCTCCAGCTCAACCTCTCCATCG
>Ga0114957_1003506_pt1 | contig 14101 bp, 10 predicted proteins | sample BantaG_FD_87175 | JGI IMG/M metagenome (GOLD analysis project Ga0114957, IMG submission 87175) | Marine algal microbial communities from Bantry Bay, Ireland - BantryBay_4 metaG | ecosystem: Host-associated > Algae > Red algae > Unclassified | place: Bantry Bay, Ireland | collected 2014-11-21 | reverse complement strand
GATTACGGTCGCGGCGCAGCTGCGGTCTGAAATACGTTTTGCAGTGATGGCATCAAATACTTCAAAACAAAAATTATAAGCTCCTTCAGGAATAGGTTTGCCATATACAGCAGGGGATATTCCTATGATATTTTCAAATTTAAAATATGGTGCTAATTCAACATTGGTAAGCACTAAAGGAATTCCTCCTTCAACAAATAGGGGGGTTGCACCTGTAACTAGATCATTGCTTTGAAAAGCAATTCCATTTCCTTCAAAATATACCTTCAATCGTATTTCACGATTAGTAATTCCCAAGGCATTCAATGCAATCTGAACTCGTAAGGGACTATTTAAAGTACTCCCATCCGCGTAGTCAGAAAAATATATAGGGGCAGGGGGTACCGCCTGGGGTGTTATTTGAACTGGAAAAGATTGACCAATTGCGAGCTGAATGCTAGTAAAAAGCATCAGAATAACAAATCGTAAAAGAAGGGCAAGCCGCTTCATAGGCTGGTTGGTTTAATTTTTGTTGATATACTTTAATTCAAAAGAATCTGGGTTTACAATATCTAAGGACTTCTTATAGTAAAAATCTATAATCTCGCTTTCTAAAAATAACTTCAATTTCTCGAAATCACCATGCTTTTCGTACATCTGGTACGATTTCGTCGTCATATTGTTCTTAAAATCAGAAAGATAGCCGATTGGATTTGCAATATCTTCAAATGAGGTATACTTTGCGAATTGGTGCTCCATCCATCGGTGACCCACTAGTTTTTCTAAACGCAACTGTTCATCTGCTTTCAGCTCTTTAAACTCAGTAACTAATTTTGCATCTTCATTTTTAAAAGTTTCAACTGATTTTCCATTTAAAGGATGCTCGTCTAGTTCAAGCTTTTTCACAACGAACATTTTTTCTAGGGTCATATCTATTTTTAGCATATCGTCTTGAATTTTTTCAACAACCTCAAACAAAGCCTCATTGTACAAGGCTAGAAAATCACCGTAACTATATAAGTTTTCCAAAAACAGAAGTGCATTTTCTTTATAAGACTCCTCTTTTGTTTGTTCCTTAGTTGCGGTTAGAAGAATCTTTAGTTCATTTCTTTTATATGTTGGTATTTCAGCGAATTGTGGGCCTTGATAAACACCGTCAAGTTGTTGGTTGATTTGAGCGATAGTTCCATTATAGGTAACACCACGGTATTTAAAACTCAGGGTGTTTTGTTTTTCATTCGGAATGCGATTCCCTTTTTTGAAATTCACTCTGAAATTATCAAAGGAATAACTATAACCAAGGGTGATGGTCAAGTCTTTGTTGCTACCTTGATCTGTATTTCTAAAGAGCGTAAGAAGATTTAAATTGAAGTTATGTCGCTCAAGCCAAACATAACTGCCGCCTAGTCTAAAGTTGTAAATATTGTTTTGTTGTAATCCGTTGCTAAAAGAGGTGTTATACGAACTTGAGAAATTAGTTCGAAGTTGCTTATCAAAGAATTGTTTACCAATGGCTAGTGTTGGTCCCAATATTAGACTTTCATCTGTTTCACCTATCGTATTATATGACGTATTAGCTGCTAAAGTAATAGTTAGTGTTTCTTCTGGATAACCCCAAGTGTAGGCTGCAGAACCATTATAGAATTTACTGCTGCCGCCCTCTATGGTTTCTCCTTCTTGTTGATTATCTGAATTTTGATAAACTAGATTTAAATTGAAGTTATGTTGCTTGGTTTCTGTTTTTTTAACAATGTAGTTCGCACCAAAATTCGCATTTTGAGATATCTGACGATAGTTTAGAGTATCTATATTATCAAACTGATTTACTTGATTGATATAATCAAATTGATCTCTGATATTAGTGTAGGATTGAAAATTCGAGTACGACCCGTTAATACCTAGACGTTCAGAAGCGGTGTAATTTAAATTTACAGCACTAACGATTCGCTGTTGTTGCGATGATTTGGCTTTATTTAGATTGTCTTGTTGCAAACCAGAGTTCACACTAATATTCACCTTGTTTTCAAAGATGGATTGACTTGCATTTACGGTAATATTCTCCAAATCATTATTGAAATAGTATGCTCCTAGTGTTTTATAATCTGGGTCAATACGTTCATAACCCATACCAAGCACACCATTACCCGCTGGATAGCTAAAAGAAGCATTCAAAGCATTGTAGTAGTTCGTACTTATATTTTCATTGTGAATAAAGGAGAGTATACCTTTTGAACTCCGTTCACCCGTAAGTCTTGCGTCTTCATTTACTGCTGAGGTTGCGTACTCAATTCTGAACTGCGCTTTATCAAATAACCTGAATTCCGTTTCAAATGATACAACCGTATTCTCTTTTGGCGCAAGACCTAATTCTACAGGAAATGGTTCTACAATAGAATTTTCATCATCTTCACCTCTAAAATAAATTACTCCGAGTCTTAAAAAATCAAAATCATAAGATGCCTTAATACCGTACCCAATTCTTCTGTATGCCGTTATTGCTTCTGGTTCTTCGGTATTGTATTCGGTGGCCCTTAGGAATCTTCCATATAAAGCACTTACTTGAAACGGACCTTCAGGAGTAAGGTCAACCCCCATCCCAGTAAATTGATGACCAGAGAGCGTATAGGGTGAGAGTGACATGTTGGCATCTCCAATATGAGCTGACACCCATTTGTATGAAGGATTAAAACTAAGTCTATTGAACTTAAAAGGATTTGGAAAATCAAACTCTTGGTTAGAATAGGTGAAAGATAAAGGAATATTATAAAGACCTGCGATATTAAAATTCAGATTACCAGTAAGGAAGTATGTAAGGGGCTGTCTATTCGCGGTACCATCATAATACACTGCATTAGCAGCGATACCTCCATTATATTTCAACAGTTTATCTTTCCCAACATTGTCAAAATTGACACTTTGGGCAAAACAAAGTCCTGAGAATAGGAAAAAGACAGCTATTAGCTGTTGTGGGACGAACTTTTTGATTGTAACTACTTTTGGTTGGTTTAGTTTCGTAAGAAACCTACTAACAATAATAGGAATTGTATGAAGGGATATTAACTTTTTGTTGTGAAAAGGCTATTAGTGTAGTTCTCAGGGCATAAAGCTGTGGTTATATGTTGAAGAAATTAATAGACTATAGGGGTTCAAGAATATCTATTTGCAAGTGTTTAAGATAAACTTGCAATATTATTGGTATCTTTAGTACTGTAAAAAACGCATAAAATTTGCTTCTAAATGTGCCATTTTGAACCGAGTTTAGACTTCGGTTATTCATTTAAAAAAGAAGCTGTAAAATATTGATAATTGACATATTGTGGCAGTCAGTATAGTTCTGCCGCCCCGACAAAAGCCAGTTTAGCAATAAACTGGCTTTTTTGTTTTAGAGAATTTTTGGATTTTGATAATTATCTTACAGGTCTTCTATAATCTCTTTTTCACTAGGTTCCTAAAACTCATTTGTTTCTAAATTTTATCTTTCTTCTCGACCAACCCTTTGGTGAATTCATTCAAGGTATTCACTTTTTCTTCAAAATCACCTTTAACGGTTTTACGAAATTCGTTGAGGTTTTTTACCAAGTCGTCAATGTTTTCAGGAATAACATCTTCAAAGAACTGACGCAAACGTTTTGCTGTGGTAGGAGATTTACCATTGGTAGAAATGGCGACTTTCACATTACCTTTGGTAACTATTCCACCCATGTAAAAATCACAAAAAGGAGGATTATCCGCTACGTTTACCAGAATATGTTGTGCTCTACAATCGTGATATACTTGCTCGTTTACGGGAACATTGTCCGTAGTGGCAACGACCATGTGTTTCCTTTTTATATATTTCGGCTTATATACGTCATCATACATTTCAATGCCAAATTTTTCGGCTAAGGCAATGGTTGCTTCGCGATACATGGGAGATACCATTGTTACCTTGGCGTTCGGACTTGATTTCAACAAAAAAGTCAATTTTTCTTCGGCAACATTACCGCCTCCCACAATTAAAATATTCAATTGAGATACTTTAAGAAAAACTGGATATAGTTCATTTCGTTCCATGCAAAATTTCTTTTCACTTTTATCTATCAACTAGTTATGAGTCTGTACTCATCATGTCATTAGTAAGTTAAGCTGAATATTCTTCTTGATTCTGTGCTAAAGCCAATCGTTTTCTTAAATATTTTGTTGCACAAAAAAGCAAAAATAGAGAGATTCTAGGTATTAGGGTCAATTGGCAAAAACTCTGACAGTATTTTAAGACAAATGAGATATTGTAAAACATGCAAAGAACAAACACATGGTCTGTAATTGAGAAAAAGGTTTTAACCCAGAAGTAAATCCTTATCCCATGCTTGTCGTACTATTAAATCTAACTTAATTTATCTTTGAAGAAATCGACGGTTCGTTGCCAAGCAAGTTCAGCAGACTCTCTGTCATACCTTGGGGTAGTATCGTTATGAAAGCCGTGATTGGCATTTTTGTAGACAAAAGCCTGATACTCTTTTTCGTTTTCCTTTAAAGCTGCCTCGTAATCTGGCCAACCTTCATTCACACGCATATCGAGCTCCCCAAAATGAAGTAGTAGCGGGGCATTTATCTTCTCAATGTCTTCCTTAGGTTGTCCACCATAAAAAGGAACGGCTGCACCCAAATCAGAAATTTCTACCGCCATCATATTCGAAATCCAACCCCCGAAGCAAAAGCCAACAACCCCAACTTTACCTGAACATTCAGGATGGGCTTTTAAATGGTTAAAAGCGGCGATAAAATCTTGCAGCATTTCATTCCGATCTCTCTTTCGTTGTAACTCGCGACCTTCGTCGTCTGTACCCGGGTAACCTCCCAAAGGGGTCAACGCATCAGGTGCTAATGAGATAAACCCTGCAAGGCCTGCACGGCGACCAATATCTTCTATATGCGGATTTAATCCACGATTTTCGTGTACTACTATAACACCAGGAAGCTTTTCTTTTGCATTAATAGGTCGAGAAAGTAATCCTTTTATTGTACCTCCACCTTTGGGCGAATCGTAGTTTATAAATTCAGAGTTTAGTTTAGGGTCATCTTGCTTTACCTGAATTTTTTTTACATAATCAGGTGAAATAAAGCTCATTAGAGAAGCTACTGTTAGGCCGCCAACTGCATAAGTGCCCAGTTTATCCATAAATAATCTTCTGCTTACCCTATCATGGGCATAGTCGTCATATAAATCGAATACTTCTTGTTTAATAGCTTCTTTCTTTAACTTTTTCATTAGGTTTGATTGTTATGATGTACTACCGGAACAACACTCAAAAGATACCAAGAATTCTGCACTATTCTCGATTTTTAAAAATAATTGAATGGAAACTTAAACAGGCTCTTATTTTAATATTTTTGATGGTCTTTGCAATTCACTTGTTGTTCGGCTTTTCTCTTAAGTTGTTCGTATAATATTTTTTCAGTTTTTATTTTAATCACTAAATTGTAACTCGTAAAAAAAATTATATGCAAATAAAGGAACCCTCAGAAATTTATGACGTTATAATCGTAGGCTCAGGAGCAGGCGGTGGCATGGCTACAAAGCAATTGGCAGATGCCGGTTTGAACATTGCGGTTGTAGAGGCTGGTCCGTTTTTTGACCCGGCCGACCCAAAAACAATGACCCAAATGAAATGGCCATACGAATCGCCCAGAAGATTCGCGGGTACGGATCGTGCTTTTGGTGGAGACGATATGTCGTATGGCGATTGGGAAGTCGAAGGCGAGCCATATACCCACACCGAAGGAACTACGTTTCGGTGGTGGCGATCACGAATGCTGGGCGGACGAACAAATCACTGGGGACGTATAGCATTACGGTTCGGACCTAAAGATTTTAAAGGAAAAACGCGGGATGGTTATGGTGATGATTGGCCGATAGGTTACGAAGATGTGAAGCCTTATTACGATAGGCTAGATAAGCTAATTGGTATCTTTGGTACTAATGAAGGCAGGGAAGATGATCCTGACGGATTTTTTCTTCCTCCTCCAAAACCTCGTTTGCATGAATTATTTTATATCAATGGAGCAAAGAAATCCAATATTCCCGTAATCCCAGGTCGACTTTCGATGTTGACAAAGAAAATTAACAATGAACGGGGTGTATGTTTTTATTGCGGACAGTGTAAACGTTCATGTTCGGTTTATGCCGATTTTTCAGCTGGTAGTTGTTTGATATTCCCAGCGCAAAAAAGCGGAGGAAAGGTAAAATTGTACGTAAACAGTATGGTTCGTGAGGTGCTGGTAAATGAAGAAGGTAAGGCGACCGGAGTATCTTATATAAATAAAGAAGATAGAAAAGAGTATAAACTTCGAGCTAAGGTTGTGGTATTGGCCGCGTCTGCCTGTAGTTCAGCCCGTATTCTTTTAAATTCTAAAAGCAAACAACACCCGAATGGCTTGGGCAATAGTAGTGATTTGGTTGGGAAATACCTTCATGATTCTACAGGTTCGGGCGCAGCAGGAGTTATTCCCGGCTTAATGAATCGAAAAACCTCTTATAATGAAGATGGGGTAGGTGGTATGCACGTATATTCTCCTTGGTGGGGTGACAATTCGAAACTAAACTTTCCTCGCGGATATCATATAGAAGTGTGGGGCGGTATGAGTATACCGAATTATGGTTTTGGATGGGATGCAAATGCCCTAAACAAGTTTTTCGGACTTAAAGTCGGAGGCTATGGCGAGAGTTTACGAGATGATGTGAAAAAATATTATGGCTCTGTAATCGGTTTTGGTGGCAGAGGAGAGGGCATTGCACGTAAAGAAAATTATTGTGAAATTGACCCTACAACCCTTGATGAGTTTGGTATTCCTGTTTTAAAGTTCAACTATCAATGGTCAGACTTAGAGCGGAATCAGGCAAAACACATGCAAGATACTTTTGAAGAAATAATCCATAACATGGGTGGTATTCCCTTGTCCGAAAAACCTGGAAAGGAAAAGGATTACGGCCTCAATGCGCCTGGTGAAATTATTCATGAAGTTGGTACGACTCGAATGGGCGATGACCCAAAAACATCTGTAACCAACAAGTTCAATCAATTGCATGATGTCGATAATGTTTTTATAGTTGATGCGGGAGTATTCGTTTCTCAGGCAGATAAAAATTGTACTTGGACTATTATGGCGCTTTCCTGGAGAGCTTCAGATTATATTATAGAACAACTTAAAGCACAGAATATTTAAGCTATGGATAGAAGAAAAAGTTTACAAACCTTAATTTTGGGAGGGGCCGCTGCTAGTACTGGCTTAGTATTTAATGCTTGCAAGACAGAGAATGGTGAAAATATAGAGGATGCCATTGCGGAAAGCACTGAAAAATATTTTGGACGAACTCCGAAGGAACTAGAGCGAATCGAAAAATTAAATGCAGAGCAGTTGTTCAATGAACATGAGATGGAGACTATTGCTGCGCTTAGCGTTATAATTCTCCCTCCCAAAGAGCCGCACGGAGGACCAATAGAAGCTGGTGTACCTGAACTTATAGAATTTATGGGAAAAGATATTCCTTTGATGGCGCCGACTCTTTTAGGGGGATTAATGTGGATGGATCACAAGAGTAACACAGAATTTGATACGGAATTTAAATCTGCGACTTTAGAACAACAGAAACAAATTTGTGATGAAATTTGTTGGCATGATATCGAAATCCCATTAGATGAGCAAGCACTTGAAATTCAATTTTTTGCGCTAATGCGAAATTTGACGGTTACTGGATATTATACTTCGAAAGTCGGGATAGCAGATTTGGGTTATAAAGGCAACCAGCCTAATGTTTGGGATGGCGTGCCACAAGATGTTCTAGACCAGCACGGTGTTGCATACGACCCTGAATGGATAGCCAAATGTATAGACCAAAGTACCCGTGGTGATATTGCCACTTGGGATGAAAAAGGAAACTTACTAACATAGAGGAAGATGAAAAAAATAGTCATGATAATATTTATGTTGGGTATCGTAACGCCCACCATTGCGCAAGAAATAGGAATACAGCTCTACAGTCTTCGAAATGAATTTAAAAAAGATGTGCCAGGAACATTCGCTCAAATAAAAGAATGGGGCATAACCAAAATCGAAGATGGTAACGATGGCACACAGGGGTATACGATGGAGGATTACAAGGCGCTGCTTGCAAAAAACAACTTGGAGATGGTTAGTGTGAGTGCCTCATACGAGGAACTGCGCGATACTCCTGAAACTGTTCTGGAACGAGCAAAGGCTTACGGTTCTAAATATGCGGTCTGTTTTTGGATACCGCACAATGGCACTGATTTTACGGAGGAAAATGCGCATATGGCCGTTGAGGTATTTAATAAAGCCGGTAAAATTTTGGAAGAAGGTGGGGTAACCTTGGCGTATCATCCTCATGGTTATGAGTTTAGACCTTATAAGGATGAATTGTTGATGGACATGATTATCAAGGAATCCGAATATTTTGATTTTGAGATGGATTTGTATTGGTTTGCATTGCCAGGAGAAGATCCTGTTGCTTGGTTGAAAAAATATCCCGAAGAGTTTAAGTTGATGCACCTAAAGGATTGTGAGAAAGGTATCGGGGTCAGCCAAACGGGTGAGTCTGATGTGGAATCGAATGTGATTTTAGGAGACGGCCAAATAGATATTGCCGGTGCCGTCGCCGAGGCTAAAAAACTGGGTATTGAATATATGTTTATCGAAGATGAGTCCTCGAGAGTCATTGAACAGGTACCACATAGCTTGAAGTATTTGAAAGGTTTGAAATAACTTCACGGAAAACTTGAGTAAAAGCCTTTCATTGTAATACTACAAATTTCTACTGTTTGTAGATTTTAACCCAATCAACTACTAGATAGGATTTATCGGGTATGTCGGCTACATTAATGTTCATTCCGTTAAAGAATGCGCCGCCAACGGCCAAGTTAAGTACTACCTTTTCGTTTTTATTAAAAAGGTTGCTAACATATTGAAACTCACTTGAAGCAAGCGTTCTGATTACTACACCATCTAATGAAATTACCAAACTGTTCTGTGACCATATCATATCGTACACATGAAACTCAGCGGTAAGGTCAGTTCCGGCATCATGCACAAAGGTCGTCTGTGAAGAATTGGTTAAAGGCATATTTGCTTCATTCCCATAAAAAAAGTTGCTTACATGTTCGTTTGTTCTTCCACCTCGGAACTCGATGATATCTATCTCGCCTTGTGTAGGCCACGGATCACCGTAACTCCAAAAGGCAGGCCAAAGACCCTCCCCAGCAGGGAGTTTGATTCGCGCAGCGATGCGAAGTGTGCCTTGCAATGAAGGGTTGTACAATTCTTTCGTTTCGATTCGCCCACTGGTAAAATTGAACGATTTTGAAGTCGCGTCGAACGGCGTTGTGGGGCCGCTGACCATTTCCCGTAATTGTTCTATAAATAAATAACCTTCCTCCAAATAGAGGTTATCTTCTTGGTACAATTGCAACTCTTCATTAAAGGCGCCTCCTTTCCAGATATTCCAATCAGATAAGTTAGCGTCAAAATTGTCTTCCCAGAGCAATTCCCATCCTTCTAAATCGGCTGCGCTAAAATCAAAACCAGAATTTGAAACCACAGGAAGCACGGTTACCTCTTCCATGGGAGGGTCTTGTGCGTCGGGCATTGGAGTTGCGGGTGCAGCCGAAGTGTATCCATCATCGCCACTAGAGCAGGAAAAAATGACTACGATTAATAGTAAGAAAAGCTTTTTCATAGTATTTTTTTTAAAAGCAAAAGGTACGAAATCCAAAGCTTACCCAACTCGTTTAAAGAAAAGAAGGCGCACATCCATCGCTGCTTTTCCGGGAATTCGAATTGCTTTTAGTACCAATGGTTGTCTGCCTTTACTAAGTTTCATCGACCCAAGTGCTTTTGGCTTAAAATCTTTTATATACGACTCGTTTCGCTTTACCCTGTCATTTTCCATTCCCTTTAATGGCGGGTCGTGAGCTTCTCCCAACCTAGTAAGGAAACGGCTGTTTCCATGAGATAGTTGAATCGCAACACCTACGTCTCCCTCAGCCAAAGTGTATAAAAGACTCACTTCATAGGTGCCGTTTTCCAGCACATCAATATCCCAAGTGATTGAATCGGTTACACGCGTCCAATTCATAAAAAAACTATCATTTGGCCAACGGTTACTGCGCTTGATGTTGCCATGCGGAATTCCATCACGGGCTGGAATTTGTGTGTATTTGAAATCTGGATGACCTAAGGTAAAAGGTCGACCGTCTTCTATTTTAGTTAGCGGTAATACTTTCTTTAGCCAATTTGATTTCGCATTCTGTAGCGTATTCGTAATGCTTGATAGCTTATGGGCGATATCTGTTTTTTGACCCCTATCCGTTGTTATGTCATAAACACGATTTTCATCATCAAGACGATACTTGTTGAAACGCACACTCGTTTTTCCGTTCCAATGGTTAAAAATAAAACGAGGCTCCCAAGTTGATTTTGCTTCGGTCAACAAGGGCTTTAGACTTTTACCATCAATCGGATTTTGGGTTTCGATTTTCAAGTTGGCTAGGTTGGCCAGAGTTGGTAATATGTCAATACCGCTTGCGATTTCGGTTATCGTTTTTCCTTCTGGAAGCACACTTTTCCATTGTATAAAAAACGGACTTCGTACCCCACCTTCGTCGGTGCTTCCTTTTTTGCCTCTCATACCGGCATTCCAACGCGAACTGTTCGGGCCGTTGTCAGACATGAAAATCACTATAGTATTTTCCTCGAGCTGCAAAGCGTTTATTTTTTTCATCAATCTGCCAACATTAGCATCGATGTTTTCAACCATGGCAAGAGCGGCCTTGGTAAATTCTAATTGTTCTTCTTCCTTGCCTGAGTATTTTCGCGAAATCTCCTTGTTTTGAAACTTATCCCAGTATTCATCGGGCACTTGCATGGGGCTATGAGGCGTATTATAGGGTAGGTATAAGAGAAAAGGTTCGTCTTTGTGTTCCTCAATAAATTCGATTCCTTTATTTGTTAAATCATCTGGAAGAAAGCCTTCGCCGCGAACCAATATTCCATTATGTTCAAGTATCGGACTAAAATAACTGCCCCAATGACCAGATGCAAAGCCATAAAAATCATCAAAACCTCTTGCATTGGGGTGGTAAGGTGCTTGCATACCGTTATGCCATTTGCCATAAGCTGCTGTACGGTATCCATTTTTTTTAAAAATCTCGGCAAAGGTTGTTTCACCAAGATTCATTCGTTCCCCTCCTGCAGAAGTGTCATATACACCTAGTCTAGCAGCATGGCGTCCCGTTAAAATTTCGGCACGGGTTGGGGAGCAAACTGGTTGCACATAAAAATTGTCGAAACGTACCCCGTTTTTTGCAAGAGCGTCAATATTGGGCGTGTTTAGGTTGGTATTACCGTTAATGCTCAGGTCGCCCCAACCTTGGTCATCGGTAATGATGAGAACAATATTGGGTTTTTTAGCGGTTTGTGCAACTTCATTATGAATAGTATCTTTTTTTATTTTATCACCGCAGGTTGAAAATAGTGCCGCTATTGATAGTACTATAAGTTGTTTTAAAAATTTCATTTTATACTTTTTGACTTAGAACTCCACTTGAGTTTTTGTTTGGAACCGAGGTTTTCGGCTTTTGTATTCTAATGAAGACTTTTTTGAGTAGCAGAGCATCAGCTATGATACGATAAAAAGACAGAATTAGGGTGCAAAATGTGCCCCCGAAATTTCGGGGGCATTTAAAAGAAAGACTCTAGAGGCTTTCATAGTAGAATTGTATTTCCAATAGAAAAACTTGCTTAAATATATTATAAAGGTAAAAGCTATAATTTTTTTAATAACCCGAATTATGAGTCCCTTTTGAAATTGGTAGCATTTTGGTATCTTGAATTTCTTAAACATTTGGTTTGATATGAATATACGATTAGTGTTGGTAATACTGTCCATTTTGATAATTGGTTGCAAAGAGGAGAAGAATAAATCAGTGGTGCCTCCGTCGGTAAGTAAAGATAGTCTCTTAATCAAAAAAGATACTATCCTTGAAATTGAACCAGCAGTTGAAAAAAAGCTTAAAAGTCTTGAAGGTATTCCCGACTCTACTTTTGTGCGCTTGGCCGATTTTAACGATGGTTTTGCGTATGATATGCGTTACGCTACCGAGAATAATTTTTTAAAATCCAAGGTATACGACTGTGCGGAATGTTACACACGCGTAAAAACAGCCAAGGCCTTATTGTTCGCAAATGAAGATTTTAAGAAAGCAGGGGTGCGAATTCGTTTTTTTGACTGCTACCGACCTAATTCGGTGCAACTTAAAATGTGGAAAATAGTTCCCAATCCTCAATATGTCGCCAACCCCGTTAAAGGATCAATACATAATAAGGGTGGGGCGGTAGACATTACACTGGAGACTTTAGATGGCGTAGAACTTGATATGGGTACAGACTTTGACTTTTTCGGTAAACGTGCCTACCATGATAATTTAAACTTGTCGCAAGAGATTTTAGATAATCGAAGATTACTCAAAGAAACTATGAAAAAGCATGGTTTTTGGTCGACTAGAACCGAGTGGTGGCATTACAATCTGCAAGGCGCCTCTAAAGATCCTATTGCCAATTTTAAATGGGAATGTGATTAAAAACAAATATTATGAAATACATACTGCTCATCTTATTGCTCCTTTTTACGAATCAGATTATGGCGCAAGATACTATCATGCCTTTATGGCCGACGAATAAAATTCCGAATCGTATTGAGAGTGATGAAAAGGAAGAATACAATCGAAATGGAATCCTTCGAATCAGTAAAGTACAGGAACCGACCATTGAAGTGTATTTACCCGCTAAATCAAATGCAACCGGTAAGGCGGTATTGATTTTCCCTGGCGGAGGATATGGTGTTTTGGCCTATGACTGGGAAGGTACCGATATTGCTAAGTTTTTAAATGGAAAAGGAATTGCGGGCATCGTCGTCAAATACCGTTTACCATCATCGAAATCACAAACCGATAAACATAATGTTCCACTTATTGATGCGCAACGAGCATTGCGTTTGGTACGGAGTAAAGCGGGGGATTTTCACATTGAGGAGGATAAAATAGGAATATTAGGTTTTTCTGCAGGAGGTCATTTAGCTTCTTCTTTGGGAACTCATTTCGATGAAAAAGTGTATGAACCCATCGATTCTTTAGACGAACATAGTGCCCGCCCTGATTTTATGGCACTGGGCTATCCGGTGATTTCTTTTGGGGATTTGACCCATGGTGGTTCAAAGAAAAATTTAGTGGGGGTGAACCCTAGTCCTGAAGTTGTGACCTATTTTTCGAATGAAAAACAGGTGACCGAGAATACGCCGCCTACATTTTTGTTTCATGCAACTGATGATGAAGCGGTGCCTGTTGAGAATAGTCTGTTATTTTATCAAGCTCTAAAAAATAATAGAGTCTCCACAACAATGCATATTTATCCGAAAGGAGGTCATGGGTTTTCCTTGGCGCGCAAAGACCCCCATTTGATGGGTTGGACGGAACGTATGTTCGAATGGATGGAAAGTTTAGATTTGTAAAACTATTTTTTGCAAACATAGAAGTAAATCTATTCCAGTTTTCTATTTTTGCAGTCCGAATTCGGGATGTAGCCCTTCGACTATGCTTAGGATAAACTGCACTACTGGAGTTTACTAGCTTTTTGAAAAACTATTAAGTGATTCTGCTATTTTGATAGCAATATTATTTTCGGGATGTAGCGCAGTCCGGTAGCGCACTCGGCTGGGGGTCGAGTGGTCGCAGGTTCAAATCCTGTCATCCCGACGAAAAGTATTTTAATAGACACTGTAAAATAGCTAATTATATGATTATCAACGATTTTCATTTTTGATGACTTCATATAATTAGCTTTAATATCAAAACAAAAGTTACCTATTCGGTTACCTATTTCGTGCCGAAATTTTTCACTACATTGTAATCACTTAGCGTTTGACTTTCGCTTCGATTTGACTTTCGTAAAACAAATCGAGTATTCACTTAAAGCAAGCGTTTATGCACTCTTCAAGAACTTTTAGTATTCATTTCTGGATTAATCTTGCCAAGGAAAAAGATGGTCTAGCACCAATTTACGCGCGGATAACCGT